>Ga0136651_10000094_pt1 | contig 39874 bp, 27 predicted proteins | sample Mar14236cmmetaG_FD_94867 | JGI IMG/M metagenome (GOLD analysis project Ga0136651, IMG submission 94867) | Marine hydrothermal vent microbial communities from Guaymas Basin, Gulf of California to study Microbial Dark Matter (Phase II) - Marker... ... | reverse complement strand
GGTCATAGAGTAATGGCAGGCAGGGACTTACTTCACCGTCCCAACGCATGGCAATTTCTCCTTTTTCAGCAAAAGGACAGAGGGTTGAGGGATTAACCTGGCTTCCTTCTATGTTAATCCCGTAATCTACACCCTGCAATTCTAATTCTTCAATTAGATTGGATTGGGCTGAAAACCAGGAGCCCGGACGCCGTAATTGTTCTGACTTATAGGGGGTCTCACCGGCCATTTCTTCGGATAAAGCTTCCAGATTAGTGATAAAAAATGATTTCACCCCGAGACTTATCCCCATATCTAAAACGTCTTGGGCCTGCGATGAGTTGCTTTTGGTCAGGACAAAAACAAGGCCAACTTCTGGACCCACCTGTAGGTCATGTTGTAGATTCAGGAATCCTTCCAGATTTTTTAGGACATTCTGCCGGGTAAGGGTTCCTAGACCTTCCAAAATGCTATTCTGGTGTATGTCATCCAAGGAAATCCATAATTTGTCCAGACCAGATTGGATTAGATCCTGGGATAGTGTTGGTGAGAGTTGGGTACCGTTGCTTACTAAACCTACACGATCTCCAAAGACCTTAACCCTCTGGATCATATCGATAATATCCGGATGGGAGAGAGGTTCTCCATAACCACCGAAAAATATTTCTGGTGGTTTTGAGAACTCCTGGATATCATTCAATAATCTCTCAAAAACCTCCCTGGGCATGTGCCCTGTCTCGCTGGTCCATGTCGTCCTGAGACACATGCTGCAGTTCAGGTTGCAGATATTGGTGGCCTCCACGATGATTCGGTTGAGATGTTGACCAATTTGGTTTATTGATTTCATTAATAATTGAATTGAATTACATTGGATTAGTTTTTATACATATTCAACAACATGAATATTTTAGCATAAAATAAATAAAGTAATCTTGGGGAATAAATGGAAAACAAAAACCCACTCATCAAAATAAGTGAGTGGGTTCTAGAAAATAAGATTTTGTTGCTGGGCATATCTGTACAATCAATCGAGCCGTCAAACCAGTTGATTTGGGTGGGTTTTTGGTGCAATTGTGGTGCAACCATGGTGGAAAGGATGGAAACTATGCTCTGGATGGACAAACTTGAGTTGACTCCATCGAGAGGATGGACAGAAATTACCCCCATAAACGCTGTGTTTCTCCCTCTCGTCCAATTCGAAGTCAGGCGCTCTTTATTAGTATTGTGAACCACTTTCCTGATATTGCCAGGTATCTACTGCCTTGACAGACTTTCAGCCTTTGGTACACTAACTTTATCATGAACAAAAGGAATCAAACCAAAGCTCCCGTCCCTAGCATCCAGATCCTGTAAATGGATTTCGGTCGCCTGGCGCTGGGTTATATTGGATGAAACTGATAAACCTCCGGACTGAAATTCCGGAGTTTTTTTATTGATTTTCAAATGAATTGAGGAGAACCTCCATGAGAATGTCCAGATTGTTAAGTCAAACACTCAGGGAAGCCCCGTCGGATGCGGAGATCAACAGCCATCAACTACTGGTCCGCGCCGGGTATATCCGGCAGATGGCTGCGGGAATCTTCACAGCCATGCCGCTTGCAAAACGGTCCCTGACCAAGATCGAAAATATCATGCGGGACGAAATGAACAAGATCGATGGCCAGGAAATGTCCATGCCTGTGGTACATCCGGCTGAGATCTGGAAAGCGACGGGACGCTGGGAGAAAGTCGGTCCGGAGATGGGCCGCTTCCAGGACCGCAACGGCCGGGATATGGTGCTGGCTATGACTCATGAAGAAGCAGTGGTTGCTGTTGTTAAGGATGAAGTCCAATCCTACCGCCAGCTGCCAATGATGATCTACCACATCCAAACCAAATGGCGTGACGATCCCCGGCCCCGGGCGGGTTTGATCCGGGTCAGGGAATTCACTATGAAGGACAGCTACAGCCTGGATCGGGATTGGGATGGCCTGGATCATCAATATGCCAATCATTACCGGGCTTACTTCAATATCTTTGGACGCTGTAAACTTCCTGTCATCGCTGTGGAATCCGATGTGGGTATGATGGGCGGTAATTTGGCTCATGAATATATGTACATCACTCCAATTGGTGAAGATACCCTGCTGTTATGTGATAAGTGCGGTTATTCCGCCAACCGCCAGATCGCGGAATTTAATAAGGTTAAGGCGGAAGAGGAAAAAGTCCTGGACCGCGAGAAGATTGCCACCCCGGAGACAAAAACCATCGCCGATCTGGCAGCACTGCTGGAAATACCCGAAAGCAAAACCGCCAAAGCAGTTTTTATGATGGCAGCCAAATCAACCGAAGAAGGTGAACAGGAAACTTTGGTATTCGCCATCGTGCGGGGCGATATGGAACTGAATGAAACCAAGCTGATGAATGCAGTGGGTGCCAGAAGCCTCCGGTCAGCTGACGAAGAAGAGATCAAGGCCTGCGGAGCTGTGCCCGGATATGCATCACCGGTAGGGTTAAAGGATGTCCTGGTTGTGGTGGATGACCTGATCCCTGAGTCTCCCAACCTGGTTGCTGGTGCCAATGAAGAGGGCTTCCACTTTAAGAATGTCAATTATGGCCGTGATTTTACAGCTGATATCGTGGCAGATATTGCTGCCGCCCAGGACGGAGATGCCTGTCCTACTTGCGGCGCTGCCATGAAAGCAGTCCGAGGTGTGGAGGTTGGAAATATCTTCAAATTGGGAACCTGGTACAGTGAAGCAGTGGGCGCGACCTATCAAGACGCGGATGGCAATGAAAAACCGATCGTGATGGGCAGTTACGGCATCGGCAGCGGCCGGTTACTGGCTTCTGTTGCGGAGGAATATAACGATAAATACGGTTTGATCCTGCCAATCACTATCTCACCTTATGAAGTGCATTTGGTGGAACTGGCCGGGAGCAAAGACGTGAGCGGCGAGGTGAAGAAGACAGCTGAACAGCTCTACAAAGATCTGACCGCAGCCGGTTTGGAAGTCCTCTTTGACGACAGGGATGAAAGCCCCGGCGTGAAATTTAACGACGCAGACCTGATCGGTATCCCACTCCGCCTAACGGTGGGACACCGGGCATTAAAAGAAGGCGGTATCGAATTAAAACTCCGCCATGAAAGCGAAAAGAGCCAGATCCCGGTGGGACAGGCTGTTGAAAAGACTCAGGAAATTATTCAGGGTTTGTATGACGACGTGCTTGATAACCTGGAAGTAGTTGAGTTCGAAGGGTAGTATCTAAGGGTTATAAATAAAAATAGCTCGCCAATCTGGCGAGCTATTTTTATCTTTGGATTGCTCCAAGGAGAGCGACAGCTCTCCTTGATTGAAGGGACGCAGGAGCTGACGCTCCTGCTTGAGCGCCTTTTTTTTATCCCGCATCCTATTTTATATCACCCACCCATCTTAAAGAAGCTGGTCAATTTCATGGCCAGGTTGAGGTCGCCGGCCAGTTGAAGTTTGCCATCCATAAAACCTTTCATGCCGTCGGCTTTCCCAAGCAAGACATCACTGAAGTATTTCCCATCTGCGGTCATGGTCATGACCGGGTTTTCAGCAACACCTTCCTCTACTTTGCATTTATCGCCCCCGATGGTAATGATATAGTCTCCGCCTTCGTCTCCGGTCAGGTGATATTGGACCACAGCTTCCAGCCCGGCTGCTTTCTCGGGCATAAAAGCTTTTTCGTGATTGAAGATCAATTCTTTTACAGTATATTCGGCCATCATTCTCTCCTTGGTTTGATTCTGTCAGTTCATATTCTGGAAGATAGCTGCCGCGCCCATACCACCGCCGATGCACATTGTTACCATTCCAAGTTCAAGATCCCTTCTCTTCAGTTCATGGATCATCTGGACTGATAATTTTGCGCCTGTGCATCCCAGTGGGTGGCCCAGGGCAATTGCACCGCCATTTACATTGGTGATCTCTTGATTAAGACCTAATTCCTGGATCACGGCCAAACCCTGAGCTGCAAAAGCTTCATTTAATTCGATCAATTGAATATCCTTCAGGCTCAGACCCGTCCGTTCCAGCACTTTAGGGACAGCGGCTACAGGTCCCATCCCCATGATATCGGGGTCAACGCCTCCGGCAGTAAAGGATATAAAGCGTGCCATTGGTTTTAATCCCAGGGCATCCGCTTTGGCTTTGGACATGATGATCACACCAGCCGCTCCATCTGACATCTGGGAGGAATTCCCGGCGGTGACAGTGCCGTTCAATTTAAATGCCGGTCTCAATCTTGCCAGAACTTCAAGGCTGGTATTGCCACGAGGTCCTTCATCGCGCTTGAAGATGATCTGTTTTGACCCGGATGAAGTGACGATCTCAATTTCCAGCGGTACTATCTCTTCATCAAAGCGGCCGGATTCCACAGCCTCGTGAGCTTTCTGGTTGCTCCTTAAAGCAAACTCATCCTGCATTTCCCGGGTGACCTTATATCGATCACTGACATTTTCAGCAGTGATGCCCATGCTGGTGTATGCTTCTGGATACTCATCTGCCAGGGTCTGATCCGGGCTGAACTTGTATCCGGTCATTGGCACCATGCTCATCACTTCAACCCCGCCGGCAATAGCGGCATCAATGTAGCCGGCCGAAATAGCCTGGGCAGCATGGGCGATGCTCTGCACTCCAGAAGAGCAAAAACGATTAACTGTTTCTGCAGGGATCTCTACCGGGAGTCCGGCCCGGAAGCCAATCTGGCGGGCAATATTCATCCCCTGTTCACCTTCTGGAAAAGCGCATCCAACAATAAGATCGTCCAGTTCGTTGGGGTCCAGTCCCTGGGCTCGCTTTAGCAATTCCTGGATTACAGCTGCCATCAATGTTTCCGGACGAGTGGATCTCAACGTTCCTCGTTTGGCTTTTCCAATCGCAGTTCTGGCAGCAGCAACGATCACTGGATCCAATTTTGGATCTCTTGGTTCTATCATCTAGTTCTCCTTCACTTCCTGGTCGGAATTCCTTGAGGGTTAGTTATGAAGTACCTTGCCTTTTTGAAGCAGATGCCACATCCTCTCCTGGGTTTTCTTTTCACCGCACAAACTGAGGAATGCTTCCCGCTCCAAATCCAGGAAGTATTGTTCATCTACCCACTCAGGTTGGGATAAATTTCCTCCGGTCATAACGTAGATTAATTTGCTGCCAATCTCGACTTCGTATTCAGTGATATATCCGCCGGCCCTGAAATTATTCAAACCGATCTTCAAACCGGACAATGCATCCCTTCCGGCAGCATACATTTTTTCTGGTGGGGGAGGTTGGTAGCCTCCCTGGGCCATGTGCAGGACTTCTCGTTTGGCCTCAGCAAGCAGGTGATCGCGGTTGATGATGATCCGGTCAGCAGCCCCTAATATTCCCATTTCCTGGCCTTCCAGGGCGCTAGTGGCAACTGCTCCCATGCCAACCTGTTCAAAAACTCGCTGCAGGTAGGGGAAAGCCACTGCGTCATTGGTGCGCAGGGGCGGATTGACAACTCTGCGAATCATTTCTTTAGTCCCTCCGCCGGCAGGGATAACTCCTGCGCCAACTTCCACCAACCCGATATACAATTCTGCCCCAGCTACAACACGGTTTCCGTGCATGGTGATCTCGGCCCCACCGCCGAGAGCCAATCCGGCCGGAGCCACAACTACAGGTTTTGGAAAATAGCGCATGCGCATATTCACATCTTGCAGTTTGCGAACGATATCATCCAGTTGATCCCACATACCTCCCTGGGCGGCCATGACAACCCCGAATAGATTGGCGCCGGCACTGAAATTTGCCGAATCACTGCCGATCACAATCCCGTTCAGATTTCCTTCCAGGGCATAGTCCAGAGACTTGTTCATCAAATTGAGCGTATCATCATCAATTGCATTCATCTTGGTCTGAAATTCGATGCAGGCTACCCCGTCTCCCAGATCGATCAGGGAACCGCTGGTATTGCGGTCCAGGATCTTGTCCTTGTCGTTCTTGATCTCGCTTAAAAGCAGGATTTGGGGGGTGGGCAGGATCGTTGTATATTTCTTTGTTCCCGGTTCATAAACAGCGGTCTTTTGTTTTCCTTCATATTCATAAAATCCGGTTACTCCATCTTTGATCATCTTATCTACCCAGGGAGCTGCCGGGAAACCTTCTTCTTTCATTAACTTGGCAAGTTTCTTAACTCCCAGGAGATCCCAGATCTCAAAAGGACCGGCATCATGCCCGAAACCCCATCTCATGGCATCATCAATGGGTTTGGCGGAATCGGCGATTTCCGGGATGCAGTGAGAAGCATATGATAGACCCTGCAGCAAAATTGCCCGCACCAGCTCAGCAGCCCGATCATCTCCTTCCAGCATTTTGGCTAAGCGTTCACCGAGATCCTCGATATCCCTGGCGGCGCCGACAGAGTCATAGCGGATGCTCTCAGCTGGTTCGTGTTCTCTGGTTTCCAGGTTAAGGGGCCAGAATTCTTTTTTACCTTCCACCTTGACCTGTTTATAAAATCCCTGTTTGGATTTATTGCCAAGCATTCCTTTTTCAACCATATCGCCCATCAGCTTATTTGCCTGTTCGGAAACCAGGTAGGGCATGGCGGCATCCTCTTTGGGTAGAGCTTCAGTAAGGTTAGCCCCCACGTGATTCCATACATCGATCCCTACCAGGTCCAGCAGCCTGAAAGTGGCGGTTTTGGGGCGCCCGATCAGGGGGCCAGTGATGCTGTCCACTTCCTTGACGGAATACTTGTTCTTGAGGATGTAATCCAGGGCAAATGCCCCGCTGCCAAATCCCATCCTGTTGGCGATAAAGTTAGGTGTATCCTTGCAAAGAACTACACCTTTTCCGAGCCGGTATTCGGCAAAATGACTGATATCTTCCACAACTTCAGGCAGAGTCTTCTCAGTCGGGATGACCTCGAGCAGCTTCAGGTAGCGGGGCGGGTTAAAGAAGTGAGTGCCCAGGAAGTGTTCCTGGAAGCCTTTGGAAAGGCCTTCGGCGATGGAAGTAACCGGGATTCCGGAAGTATTGGTGCTGATAATGGTTCCTTCAGCCCGGATCTCATCAATCCTTTTCATCAGATCCTGTTTGATCTTCAGATTTTCGATGATCACTTCGATGACCCAATCAGCATCCTTGATGAGATCGAAATCATCCTCCAGATTCCCCAGCTTGACCAGGTTTGCAGGAGTTTTTGAGAAAAAACTTGCCGGCCTTGACTTCAAGGCAGCTTGAAAACCCTGGTTGACGATCCTGTTCCTGACTGCTGGATCATCAAGCGCTAGACCTTTACCTTTCTCGTCCTCAGTCAGGTCCCGGGGAACGATATCCAGCAAACTCACCTGGATTCCGTTGTTGGCCAGGTGGGCGGCGATGGCAGCTCCCATCGTCCCGGAGCCAATGACTACTGCTTTGTTGATTTGATATTTCATATTTTCTCCTCCTTCAGGAGGTTATTAATGGAAAACAGTTATTACATCAGGTTATCTAAGCTGGCTGCCCCGGTACCCTAGAATATTGCGGGCTACGACCAACAGGTTGATCTGTCCAGTACCTTCAAAGATATCATTGATCTTGGCATCCCGGAACCATTTCTCCAGCAGGAATTCCCGGCTGTAACCCACTGGCCCCATGATCTCAACGGCTTTCTGGGTGATCACTGTAGCTACTTTGCCGGCCTTAACCTTGCTCATGGATGCTACCGCGCCGTTGGATTGTTTATTGTCTGCCATCCAGAGGGCTTTAATTGTCAGCAGCCAGGCCTGGCGCAGCTGGGTTTCCATGTCGATGATCTCTCGTTCCAGGTTGGTCATCTTCTGGCGCGGCAATCCGTAGCGGATCTCGATTCCCTCTTCAGCCAATTTTTCCTGGACGAATTCCAGAGCGGCCCGGGCTACACCCAGAGCGGATGCGGCTACAATGGGCCGGGTAGCGTCAAAAGTTTGCATGGCGCCTTTATAGCCTTTGGTGCTTTTTTCGATGGTAGGGGATCCCAGGATGTTTTCGAAAGGAACCCGGCAATCTTGCAGGACTATTGAGACCGTATCGCTCGCCCGGATGCCCATCTTCTCTTCGAATTTGGTGACCTTACAGCCGGGAGTATCTGCTTCGATAACAAAAGAGCGGATACCAGCCCGACCTGCTTCCAGGTCCAGGCTGGCCCAGACGACAATAAATCCTTTCGAATCAACCAGGGCCTTATTACCAGCGGTCACGAAGATCTTTTCCCCGTTTAGGACCCATTCATTGGTCTTTTCGTCCAGGACTGCGGTAGCGCGAATTGCCGAAGTGTCAGAACCTGCTTGCGGTTCGGTCATGGCCATGGCGTCGAAAACTGGTTCCTTGCCTGTAAAGCGGCTCAGGAAGCGTTTCTTCTGTTCCGGAGTTCCGGCGGCGCTAACTGCAGCTGCTCCCAGCATACCTCCAGGTGTGCAGAGGTAAATCCCTGCATCACCCCATGATAGCATTTCCACCATAACCATTAATCGCTGGTAGTTGATAGGCGGACGTTTTTTCTTTTCCGGATCCTCTTCTTTTTTCTTTGTGGCTGTTTCATCGGGGGCCATTGATGAACTGCCCAGGGCTTTGGTGGCTGTGTGCATGAATTCGATATAAGCCCAGGGAATTTCATGTTCATTTTCATCCATCTCGCGGGAAACAGGCCTCATCATGTTTTTGGCAACCGTTTCAACCACAGTTCTGGTTTGGATCAGGGGTTTTGGCATCTCAAAACTAATCATGATCTTTCTCCTTTTTCAAACCCGGATCTGTTATCCGGGTGGGGGATAATCGATTTGTGGTTTAGACCATTGCCAGGCCGGTGAAAGTTGAAAAACCCCGGCCATTTCTCATCCACATTTCTACTGGATGTTCCCGAATGTATCCATGTCCGCCCAGGATCTGGACTGCCTGGTCAGTGATCATCATTACCATATCCACCGCGGCATAGTAGGCCAGGAACGCCTGTTTGTAAGCCCCTTCTTTGCCTTCATCAATCATCCAGGCTGCTTCCCAGGCCAGAAGGCGGGTAGCTTCAATGTCTGTACCCATTTCAGCGATCATAAAAGCGATAGCTTGTTTTTGGGCTACTTTGACACCAAATACTTCTCTGTCCTTGGCATATTCGATGGCGTACTCATAAGCTGCCTGGGCCACGCCCAGCGCTAGCGCAGCCAGCCCAATCTGCCAGGATGCCTGGATAAGGTCCATGGAATGACCGTCTGGGCCGCCTAATTGTTGGCTGGCGGGAATCTTCACTTTCTCCAGTTTCAATGAATATAGGGGATAGGCATGGATGCCCAATGTCTTTTGCTTCTCTCCCACCGTCAGGCCTTTCTCATCAGCGTCAACGATGAACGCCTGGGTTTTTCCATCCAGGTTGGCATAGATCAGGAGCTTTTCTGCTTCTGCGGCATAAGGGACGTAGGTCTTTTCCCCATCGAGCAAGATCGAATCTCCCTTTTTGGTTGCTGTGGTTTGCAGGTCCAGGGGATCAAAATCGAATTTTGGCTCGATCAATGCCGCGCTGTAGGCTTTCCATTCCATTTCTATCACGGGCGGTATCAATTCCTTTTTCTGCTCTTCCGTTCCCGCCAGTAGGATCGGGAGCACAAAAAGATTAGGGGTCATTACCCCTAAACTGGCTGCAAGATCCCCATAAGCCAATCCTTCGGCAGCAAGGACCCCGGTCAGGGCGGAATAATCACCGAAGCCCTCATAAGCTTCTGGCGTTGAGGCTTGCAGGATGCCCAGTTCCCAGCCCTTTTCGACCAGTTCAGGGGGAAGTTCGGATTTCTCATCAGCTTCCCGGGCTGCCGGCCGGATATCCCCCTCGGCATAACGTTTGACTGCATCCAGGAGCATCTGCTGCTCTTCAGTTGGGGTAAATGAGTACATAAAACCCTCCAATATATAGAAAACGGTTAGAAAGACATATGTTGATTATGATCAACCGGGGATCCATGGGCTGGAAAATGAGGTTGGCAGCAGTGGATATTATTAGAATTCTGGACCACCTCCTGTAGTTATGATCCTGAAATCATTTATGGATATACAGTCCCTGGAGAAATAGATCTGTAAAATGATCGGCAATCTCTTCCGTTGAGAGAGGGCCATCCTCCCGATACCAGGTAATGGTCCAATTCAAAACTCCCAGCAAGGCTTTGCTAACGAGTCTTGGTGTCTGGGTCCTGAATTCTCCTGCTGAGACTCCCTCTTCAATGATTCCCTGCCAGATACGCTCGACATGATCGCGGCGGGGTATGTGCAGATCCTTATATTCTGGTTCCAGGGAACGATATTCAAGTAAAAGGACAGATGAAAGGGAACGATTTTCTGCCAAAAAACCTAGATAAGCTTGCATTGCCTGGCGCAGTTTCTGACTGGGGGAGAGTTCAGGGGTTATTGCCCCCTCCAGGCGCTCCACGATCAGCCCCAGGGCTTCATCCAGCAGGGCTAAGAGGATTTCTTGTTTGCTGCTGACATGATAGTAGAGGCTGCCTTTTTTTAAATCAACAGCTTCAGCAATATCCTGCATGGATGCCGCGTGGTAGCCTTTTTCCTGGAAAATGGATGCTGCCGCCCGGAGTATAGTTTCTCTGGACATAGATGAATTCCCTACCGACCGTTTGGTAGTCTAAGCGTAACAAATATTGGGTTAAAAGTCAAGCCTGGGGGGAGAAATCGTGTGGATTATTTTTAGTTGATGGAGCCAATTGGGATACAATTAAAGCAGACTGACTGTTACCTGATAGGAATAGGAAAGAATATGAATAAACGAATAGCTTTAAGCATACTAACAGGAGCTATTTTAGGGATATTTTGTATCCTTGGAGCATCCGTCCGTATCGGCTGGCAGGGCAATCAGCATTTGATATTTTCTTTGTGGTATAACCGGCTGATTATGGGGTTATTGATAGGACTGGCCGGGAACCTTGTTATTATCAAAAGGGACTGGAATTGGGTGCTTCGTGGTGCAAGTTTAGGTTTAGTTGTTAGCGCAGCATATTTTTTCACTTCCGGAGCTGTTGATTGGGTATCATTATTTGCCGGTGTTGTTTATGGAGTTATTATTGAATTTGTCTTGAAGCGTTTTGCCAGCTGACGGCTCCTGTAAAGAAAATTCTGTTAGACAGTTGTTTGAAAATCTGTATTTCTAATCTTTTCGACAAGAGTTAGGTATCAAACCCCAACTTTTCGATTATTGAACAAAGGATGGTCTTGATGACAGAGAAACTATCCATAAAGAAGAAATTGATGTACGGTGTCGGAGATATCGGCTTCAGCCTGACCAGTACTATCCTCGGCGTATACTTCCTGTTTTTTATGATCGAAGTGGTTGGGCTAAGACCTGGGATCGCCGCCATTCCCATCCTGATCGGAAAGATCTGGGATTTTGTGAACGATCCTATCTTTGGGCATATTTCAGATCGAACCCGGAGCCGTTGGGGCAGAAGACGGCCTTACCTGCTATTTGGAGCGCTGCCCTTGGCTTTTACCTTTACCATGCTCTGGTATAAACCCGGATTTGAAACTACTACAGCTTTGGTGGCATATTATTCTGTTGCCTATATTATTTTTGAGGCCTCGGCCACTATGTTGTACATGCCTTATTTTGCATTAACCCCGGAGTTAACATCCGATTATGATGAAAGGACATCATTGACCAGCTACAGGATGTTCTTTTCGATCCTGGGCAGTCTGCTAGCCTTTACTGTTCCAGCTATCATTGTGGGGGAATTTGTACCGGAGAATGCTTCTAAGGTGCTTCTGATGGGGGCTGTGTTTGGTTTAGTCTCTGCCTTGCCGATGTTCCTGACTTTCTTTGGAACTGAAGAGAGGGAAGACCTGGTCGATATTGATAAACCAACTATCATGGAATCAATCCGATCAGTCTGGAAGAACGTTCCATTCCGATATGGATTGGGTATTTTTCTGGCAACCTGGATCTCGGTTGATATCCTGCAATCCAGTTTGTTATTTTATGTTAAATTTGTTGTTCAGCGTGAAGAACAAAATGAGATCATCATGGCTATGATCTTCGTGATAGCTATGTTTGCACTGCCGATCTGGAACTGGGTATCAAATCGCTGGAGCAAACGCTATGCCTATATGATCGGGATCGCTTTCTGGGCAGTTGTTCAGATGGTTTTGATCACAATGACGCCGACCACGCCGCTAGCCTTGATATTGATTTTATGTGCCCTGGCAGGCATTGGCGTATCGGCGGCCCATGTGCTTCCCTGGGCCATTCTTCCCGATGCAATTGAATGGTATGAATATAAGACCGGTGAGCGGCATGAAGGTATGTTTTACAGTATCACCACCCTGGCGCGCAAAATCACTTCCGCGGGTACAGTGCCGCTGATCGGTGTGGTCCTGGAATTAACCGGATATCAGCCTAATCTCGCTGTTCAAAGCGCTGAGGCTGTCCGTGGTATCAAAATGGTCATTGGACCGGTTCCAGCAGTATTGCTCTGCGTGGGGATTTTTATCGCCTACAAATATCCACTCGATCGAGATGATTTCCTTTCCATTGTTGAAAAGATCAAAGAGCGCCGGGCATCGTGAATATAATCCAGTAGAGCGTAAGGTTCGGATATGACAGAGATCACCATAAAGAGAGTAGAAACCAAGCAGGACAAGAAAAGGTTTTTGACATTTCCCTGGAAAGTGTATCAAAATGATCCGCTCTGGGTACCACCACTGCTCCCGGAAAGGCGGAGTGTTCTTGATCCTGAAAAAGGAGCTTTTTTGAGGCGAGGAGAGGCTGAATTTTTCCTGGCCTTCAAGAATGGCCAACTTGCTGGCACGATCTGTGCTGCAGAAGATCCTTCTACTAATCTCAAGCGCGGCCAAAAAGAATGTGTGTTTGGTTTTCTGGAATATATTGAAGATTATGAAGTCTTTGATGTTTTAATCAGTACAGCGAAGGAATGGGGTGGATCCAGAGGATTGGATACTCTGTACGGTCCCTGGAATTTGGATTATGAGGACAGTTACGGAGTTCTAGTGGAAGGCCGGGATGCGCCTCCGGTTTTGATGTGCGGCCATACACCTGCCTATTATCATGGATTTATGGGTCGATATGGTTTTACACCTGCCAGGGCTCAGAATGTCGCCTTGAGAATAACGCTTGAAGATTCTCCAAAATACTTAAGGTTACTGCGATTGGCAGATAGAATAAAAGCTCAAGGTAAAATCAAGATCCGGCCGGCGGATCTTGGCCGTTGGGATAGTGAGGTTGACATCATATATGAATTACTGGGAAAAGCATTGGCGCACCTGGACGATTCTATTGGTTGGCACAGGGAATCATTGGAAGCAACCCTGGCGCCCTTCAAAACCATTGCTGATCCAAACTTGATCCTGTTTGCGGAAGTAGATGGGAAAACAGTTGGTTTTCTTCCTGGACTACCAAATCTTAATGAGGTATTCATTGATGTAAATGGATTGAGATATCCCTGGAATTATCTTCAATTGCTAGGGTTGATGAAATTCCGTAAACCTGTATGCCTGACAGCCAAAAGTGTCCTGGTTCTTCCCGAATACTGGAACAGGGGGGTAGTGGTCTTGCTAATGGAGGAGTTTTATCACAGGGCAATGGAACAGGGATATAAGTGGATTGACATGTCTATCACCAGCGCTGATAATCCGACTTCGGTTCTAACAGCAGAAAAACTTGGTGCAGAGATCTACAAACGCTGGCAGGTATACCATTATCCGATTTCTGGTTGAAATTTCCTGGTTGGGCAGATATCTTGCCAGATTATGGGGAAGGTTTTATAATGCATGTCGTCCGGGGCGTGGCGCAGTCCGGCTAGCGCGTTGCAATGGGGTTGCAAAGGCCGTCGGTTCGAATCCGACCGCCCCGACCAGATACAAAAAACCGCTGATTATCAGCGGTTTTTGATTTTAAGAGAAGTGATTTCTCAACAATACCCGATAAATTCTTTGGCTTGCTGATGTATGGAATAATCCATATGATTCGCTATTTGGAAATATTCCACGAACTCAGAAGTGATACCTAAATTCTTATAACGCGGTTTATCAAGCTGGTACCCAGTTGATTTTTGTTTGATATAACCGGTCCAGTCTTTGTTTTTCAATTGAGCTATAAAACCGGATTGACACTCAGCCACACCTACCAGGTCATAATCTCCCAGTCGGCGATTTCCCAGGCACTTGGATTGGAAATTCAAGAACCCATCCTGGTAGACAAAATCAGTGAAACAAAGATCCTTGTCGTAAGGGATATTGATCCGCCAATCGGTTTCTCCCTTCAGGTTTTTCCATTCCTCGTACAGGGAGATTATCCTTTCCAGAGGATCTTTGAGAATGATACTGATGAAAGGATTATCAAATATGCCCTTTAAGAGACTGGGAGTGAACTGGCCGAGAACTGCAGCTGTATCACCCGGAAGTTCCTTGCGGGCGAATAGCCTATTCTGTTCTGGCGATTCTAGTTCCTTTTCATCTGAACTATTATTGAAGAACAGGGTGTTTTCTAACAAACCTTTTCCCATCTTCAATAAAGAAGAGGTTGGCGATTGAGGCAGGTCACTCAGGCGGATAAACTTTTTTAGAGAAACTTTGTAGACCAGCACGTGTTCCGCACCGTAAATATTCCCCAGATCATTCAGGAAGGAAGAGTTTGTATTCCCCTCTATCTGAATATTGACATGTACCCTTTGATCTGTGATGGCTGCCAAAATAACTCCTCTCTTTCGGGTAGAAATTTCCTAATAGTGTAGCATATCTTTTCCCAATATCTAGGGGTAATTATTTAACCTCGAATATTTCCAGAATGTCGGTAATGAAATCCGATTCAGGATAGATGATTATTCACTGCTTAGTTCCATTTAGAAGATATTGTAAACCTCAGGATTGACACAATATGGCAATGGTTTGCCTTGAATCCCTGCTTTTAAATTCCTGATGGCAATTCCAGCCATCACCCTGCGGGTATTGGCTGTAGCAGATCCAATATGAGGAGTGATGAAACAGTTGGGAAGTTGGTAGAGCGGGTGGTCTGGAGGAAGCGGTTCAGGATCAGTCACATCAAGTCCGGCCGCCAGGATCTGATTATTTTGAAGAGCTTCAATCAAAGCGTCCGTAGTTACTACTGGACCGCGGGCTGTGTTGATCATGATAGTGGTGGGTTTCATTTTTTCAAACTCTTCTTTGCCGATCAAGCCTATCGTTTCCTGGGTCAGGGGGACATGCAGACAAATAAAATTACTGGTCGTTAAAAGTTCATCCAGATCGACCTGCCTGGCATTCAGATTGGTTTCCTGGTCTGGCAGGGGGCTGCGGTTGTTAAAAATCAGCTTACATCCAAAGGGTTTTAATCTTTCCGCAACCGCCGAACCGATCTTCCCTAACCCGATGATGCCAACAGTCGCGTCCTTAAGATCCCTGCCGAGCCAACCTGTTGGTTCCCAGCTTAACCACTTTCCATCCCTGGCATCCTGATTGGCCGCGGCTAACCGCCGGCTGACAGATAACAGCAGGGCAATAGTTAGATCAGCGGTCCCGTCTGTTAATACGCCTGGTGTATGGCCAACCGGGATTCCGAGACTGGTACACGATTTTACGTTAATATTATCTGTACCGACAGCCATATTGCTGACAACTTTTAGAAGGGGAGCCTGGTTGATAATTTCGGACGAAATCGGATCGTCCAGCAGACAGATTATCCCTGATGCTTCAGGTAGATATCTCTTCAATTTATTATCAATCCCACGTTGAGTGTTATCCCCCAGGATTATCTGATATTCATCCAGAGAATTCCCTATCCAATCAGCCGGCAGATCATGGGTCATTAGAACCAGCGGTTTATCTACCATATCGTGTCCTCAATCAGAATTTGAAAAGAAAACAGAGGTCATTAACATTGGTCCCGGTTGCGCCCGGCAGCAGCAGATCATCCAGGGCTTTGAAAAAAGTATAGGAATCGTGTCTGGCAAGGAAATCGTCCGGGTTTAATCCAAGTTCTTCAGCCCGGGCTAGAGTTTCCCCAGTGACAACTGCACCCGCGGAATCAGTCACGCCATCTTCTCCATCAGTCGCCAGGGTGATCAGTGCCAGACCTTTATGGCCGGACATTTGCCTGACTGCACCAAGGGCAAGTTCCAGATTTCGCCCACCACGGCCGGGTTTTGTCGATCCAGTGAGAGAAACAGTGGTTTCTCCACCTGTGATCAGGCAGTTTCCTTCTTGAGACTCCGAAGTTTTTAATTGGCAGAGGATTTTCGCAAGTCGTTCTCCAGATAGTTTGGCTTCTCCCTCCAGGGGATCGGGTGAAATTTGACTTAAATAACCTTCTTTTTGAGCTTGCCCCAAGGCTCCATTCATAGCGTCTTGGATGCCCGCGATCACCAGACTGGTTTGGCCCTGAAAGATAGGATCTCCTGCTTTGGGAGTTTCTGGAATCTTTCCTGCCGCACCGGCCTTCAGATGGGTATTGATGGAGGTTGGCAGGCGCCCCTCCAGCTGATATTTCCTGATGACTGTCAGGGCATCATCATAGGTAGATGGATCCGGAACTGTAGGCCCGGATGCGATCATATCAATTGGATCCCCGATCACATCAGACAGGATCACTGAGATGGTCTTGGCCGGATATAAATGTCCGGCAAGCTGGCCCCCTTTGATCTGGGATATATGCTTCCGAATAGTGTTGATCTCCTGAATATTCAAACCGCGTTCCAGGAATATCTTGTTGGCTTGCTGAAGATCTTTCAGGGATATCCCGGTTTGAGGAGAGGTAAACAGAGCTGACCCTCCACCAGAGATCAGAACGATTATCAGGTCATTACTGGTTTGAGATGAAAACAACGAGAGGATTTCTTCGGTTGATTTGAGACTGTTCTGATCGGGGATTGGATGGTCCCCTTGATACAACTTGATCTTCTCCTGATAATCGTCAGGAATACCGGGATCTAGAGATTTGCTAAGGACTGCTCCCCCGGAAAGGTGGTCGGAGACCAGATCTCCAGCAGCGACAGCCATAGGAATGCCGGCTTTACCGATTGCCAGGAGGTAGACATTCTTGAAATCTTCCAGTTTGATCTCCTGCCCAGCGACAGATAATATATTCCCGTCTCTTTGAAGAGCTCGATCTATTGCTGCAGCAGGATCAACCGCTGCCAGCGAAGCAGCAAGGATGCGGGTAATTTTTATTCCCCAGGGATATTCCCTGAGCGTCCTGGTGAGGAATGATTCCGCTGGTTTGATCATAAGAATGAGCTGGCCTGAATGCATTGAGGCGAGTTGTTTTTTGGTGAGTTCACATAGGCCGATACCGGATAGGTTTGCATCAACTCGGCAGGGAAAGATCTTAGAAGCGGTTGAAAAACATCTGCCTTGTTCTCCACAGGATCCAACCAGGTATCATAATCTTCTGGAGATAGAATGACCGGCATACGGTCATGAATGGGTTTGACCAATTCATTGGGGGTTATTGTCAGGATGCAGGCAGACTTGAGGGGATCTCCTTCGGGGGAGTTCCAGATTTCCCAAAGCCCCGCAAAAGCAAAGGGTTTTTGGTCTTTCATTGTGAAATAATAAGGGGTTTTCCCTTTCCCGGAGATCGATTTGCTCCATTCATAAAACCCATCTGCCAGAATAAGACAGCGCCTTCTTTTAAGGCTGTTCTTAAAGGAAGGCTTTTCTGCAGCGGTCTCGGACCGGGCGTTGATCAAATTGAACTTGCCCAAATTTTCGACCTTGGTCCAGGATGGGATTAATCCCCAATGGTAGAAATCAAGATTATTTGAGCCATCGTTAGGGATGACCGGGATGGGTTGCGATGGCGCGATATTATAACTGGGAGGCAGATCAACGGGGATATGAAAATTGGGAAAAGCTGCTTGTAATTCTTCTGGGGAAACAGTCAGGGTAAATCTTCCACACATAGACCCTCCAAAGAACCGACTTCTGGCACCTGGTCATATTGTAGCTGATAAAACAAAAAAAATACCCCTTGACCTGAGGGGGGCAGGCCAAGGAGTAAAGGGATTATTACATATCCGGATTTTACTGTCAAGGCGTATCAGTAGGACGGCCGATAATCCCTCAGGAGTAGTCCTTCGGGGTGGTCTTTTTTGATTTGTTCAGACGAATATTTTGTAATGTTATAATGACAAATGTTTGATTTCCTACCTTCTCAGGCTGAAAATTATGAAACGAATCCTCTCTCTTGGTTTAGACATTGCCCAAGCAGCCGTAACAATCGCATTGATCTGTATTGCCATTGTTTTTGTTACCTATTTTGGCCTGGAAATGGCATCAAACTGGGATGGTCCCAATCCCGGTTATCACCTTGAACAAACCATCAAAGAAACCATCTCAAGCAGTTTGACTTTCCTGGGCGGTTTGATCCAGGGAGACCTGGGAAAAGCCCGCATGATATCAGGGGATCGGGAAATCAGTGGGATACTATGGAACTCTTATAAAAACAGCTTTGGCCTATTAGGTATCTCGCTTGCTTTGGCGGCTGTGCTGGGAATCCTATTTGGTGGAGTGGCTGCCCTGGCTTCTCAGAGCCGCTGGGAGTATCTAATACTCGTATTGACATTGCTTGGTGTATCTGCCCCGTCGTTTCTCCTGGCCGTTATCCTGCAGATGTTGGGTATAAAGTACACGATCACTTTCGGAAATCAATTGGTCAGTATGGGAGGATATGCCTGGGATTTTAAACACCTTGCTATCCCGGTGATAATCTTGACTGCCCGTCCTTTAGCCCAGATCACTCGAGTAACATTCATAAGCCTTAACGAGATCATGGGGGAAGAATATATCCGCACCGCATATGCAAAAGGCTTGAAATATTCGCGCACCGTTATTGTTCATGCTTTGAGGAATTTGGCTGTCTCGGTCTTAACTGTAATTGGTGTTTCCCTGCGTTTCTCCATCAGTATTTTGCCAGTCGTGGAATATATATTCGCCTGGCCTGGCCTGGGCCGGCAGTTCCTGGAAGGGATCTGGAATCGAAATATGGGATTAGTTGTGGCTATTGCCTTGTCCTTGGGGTTGACAATTCAATTGATCAATTTCTTGTTGAACAAGCTTTATCCCATCCTGGATCCGCGTTTGAGGTCTGAAATATGAAAGGACTCAAACAGATTTTTTCCTACTTGATCAACCCTCGATCGGGTGGCTGGAAGTTTACGGATTCTGATGAGATTATCGAACCCAGGAAAGTACCCTGGAAAGGTATCTTAAACCCTCCCTTTGTTTTGGGTGTGATTATTGTGACATTCTTGGTCATAATTGTTTGGTTTGGCCCCCGCTTTGCTTCATATGATCCTTATATTACCAGCCGGACTACGCCATCCTATTACGATTCTGCAAATAAAGTGATGGTCAAGCCACCGTTCGATCCAAGCCCGGAATATCCCCTGGGGACAGATCAATTTGGCAATGATATCCTGAGTTTGATCTTTTATGGTGCCCGGGTGACAATGATCTCCGCCTTGTACATCACTGCAGGCCGGGTGCTGCTGGGATTGATATTGGGAGGTTTTTCAGGCTGGATGGAAGGCTCATGGTTTGATCGATTGATCATGAGACTGAGTACCGTAATTTCCTCGGTCCCGCTCCTGTTAAGTGCCATGTTGATGATCCTGGCATTGGATATTCACAAAGGGATTTGGGTGTTTGTGGTGTCCCTCTCAGTCCTTGGTTGGACGGAGATCGCCCAATTGGTGAGAGGAGAATTCATCCGCATCAAAGAGATGTTGTATATTGAGGCAGCCGAGGCGTTGGGGATGACACGTTTCCAGGTCGCGATCCGGCACGCTCTGCCTAATGTGCTTTCTTATTTATTGAGTATCTCGTTCCTGGAAATGGGGGCAATTCTGCTGCTAATGGCCGAACTTGGATTCTTAGGCCTTTTTGTCGGTGGAGGATCACGATTCCGGGCCGATGCTTTTTCGCCTGTGATCATCCAGATCAGCGAAATCCCGGAATGGGGCGCCCTGGTCGCTCAAGGAACCCCTAATCTGAGAACCTATCCTTACATGGTCCTGGGGCCAGCCCTGGCCTTCTTTATCTCAATCCTGGGATTAAACTCTTTTGGAGAAGGTTTGAGGCGTATATTCGATCGCTGGCCTTTCAGCACAGCTTTTATCCTTAAGAAAAGGATGCTGTTGGTCACAGCGGCTTTTATCGCCATATCGGCAATTATCTTTCAGATGACTAACGCCTCAGTGTCCTATCAACAGGTCGCCGAAGCTTTTCATGAAGACAGTGCAATTGCCCGGTATGAAGAACTGAAAATCTTCAATAACATCGCCCGGGAATCTGAGGCCAACCCGCTGGTTGACTATATCATTGAGAAAGCCAGGGAATACGATATCCAGCATGGCTGGTCTGAAACTTTAACCTCATATTATTATTATCCGGTAGAAACGACACTTGTGAAGCCGATAGAGGAACCTCTATTCAGTGTTGGTCCAAGAAGTGACTATAACTACTTGAATGAATTTTCCTTCCTTTCTGAGGGCTGTGCTGGAAGCGGTTATGGTAATGGGCAGACGATCTTCTTTAGCGGTGGGGTAAATGATTTTACAATCGAAAAGAAAGAAGATTTCAGGGGAAAGATCATTCTCACCCTGGAGGATATTTATAGTCCTGAATATGCCCAGGCTGCAGCTCTGGTTGGTGTGGAAGGTATTCTGGTTGTGACTCAAGACCAGCCTCCACTGACATCCCAATTTGAAGTCTTCTCAGTTTCGGATGGGGATCTTTGCCTGGTTGATGATATTCCGGACTACCTGATAACAAACGCGGTAGCAAAAAGAATCGCAGCTCAAGCGCAGCAGGATTGGGAGCTGCTCAGACTCCAGGCGCTGGAGGAGAAAGGGGTTCTGGACTTGGGCCTGCGGGCAGTCTTGGATCTTCAGCTATCAGAACCAAAAACAGTATCTGTGCCCAATATGATAGGTTTTATTGGCGGCTACGATATCGATCATGCGGATGAGATCCTGGTAATCTATACATCGTTTGATGGTTTGGGTTTGTCTGAATATGATCAGCAGCAAGTTCCGGAGGATGACCTGGCGAAGATTGCTGTGCTCCTGGAGATCATGCATACCTGGAATGAAAACAAAGTTGACCCGAGGAGGTCCGTACAATTTGTGATCTGGGGCGGGGAGGGGATCGAAGGACCGTATTATGACATGATCTATGGTCTGTTTGAAAAGAATAAATTGGCTGCAAAAGTACCGACTAACACGAATCCCTATATGAATACAAATCCAGTAAAACCAGCTCTTTGGGTTGAAATTGGTGATTTGAGCAATTATCTAGCCACTATGGTTTATTCAGATCAGTCAACCCAGTTCATGAGCAGGATTTTCAGCCAGGCTGCTCATGCTGCCAATCTGAAAATCGAATCTGCAATTTCATATAACTTACCAGTAAACAGCAGTCTGCCCAATATTCTCATTTGGGAAGACACCAGGAGTACACCTACAGCAAATCCTGATCCTGAAAATTATGTTCAGAAGGGAGTTGTTATCAATCGGGTCTTGATCCAGCTGGTTAGGGATATGCGGGATTAAACCTATCTGGCTCCAACTTTTACTAACTAAGCAATGAAGAAATTTTCTGGAGCAATCTCATAGCGTTCTAGTTCCTTCAGATCACCATCATAAGCGAGGGCAGCATGAAAACCCTGGCCAACATTCAGTGCGTTGATCGTCCAAACCAACTCATCTCTTTTGGGCGCTGGATGTTCAAGCCGAAAAGACGAGAGGTCTGGTGATTCAGGTATGATGGAATGCTGGTTAAAGGATTCCTGGATTCCATCCCCGACTGCTTTAAGATAGGCTTCTTTAGCTGCCCAGATAGCAAAAAAATGCTCCTGGTATAGCTCTCTGGATGGCAGCGTGGCGAGATATTGTATTTCAGTGGAACTGAAGAAATTGTTGATGATCCGGTCAAGACTGGAAATGGGATAGATTTCCTGGATATCGAGACCGATTTGGTTATTAATACAAATTCCGCAGGCAAAAATATCCCCGGAATGGGAGAGATTGAATTGGATCCTGGCCTGGGGAAGGAATGGTTTGCCTGTAGGGCTGTGTTTTAGTGGCAGATCTCTGGGGTCTTGTGCGATATACCCGGACAGAATGATCCTTAATATTCCCCGGCTGCAAAGGAATTCTTCTCTTTTGTCGATTACTTTCAATTTGTCCAGGCGTTCTCTTTCTTCTTCTGAGAGTATGGATTCCAAATTCTCAGCATGCTTGCTCCAGGCTTTCAGATCCGCTATCCAGAGGTGGACCGTCCCTTCGCTTATGGGTCCTGGTAATTTAATTGGATCCAAGATGTCTTTCCCATGTAGTGGGTACCTGCAATCCTTGAATGGCCAGTTGATTCAACCTGTACTGATAAGCAGCACCCATCATTAACTGATCTGCAATCTCAACTACATGGCGATTATCAGCAGCTTCCAGATCTGTGCTTCTCGCCCAATCGTTAAATGCTCCCATCGATGGACCACACCAGATCTGATAATCCATAACCCTTTCAGGGATGCCATGTATGCCCCAGTGTGTGGCCAGACCAAGATACCAGCGGAAGATCAGAGCCATTTTTCGCTTGGGATTATTTTCAGCTTTTTTCAGCTGACTGGGATCTCGTTCTGAGAAAAATTTGACACACTCCTGCCAGATCGAATCCAAATCGTTCTGGAAGATCTTTTGTTCAAGTTCTTGACGTTCTACTGGATCAATATCATTTATGCTGTCATACTTGAGATAAGTCTCATACAGCTTCTGCGATCGCATGGGGAACATGGTTCCCCTTTTCAAGACCTGAACTTTTACTCCCATCTCAAACATATCTGCTGAAGGTGCCATCATCACATCAGGAGCTGCCGCCTGAGCAAGGGCTAATTTGACCTGATTGGATGTGCCGGCCTCCGTACATCCCTGATTAACTGAACCTGTCACTACGTAGGCGGCACCCATTGAAAAAGCTGCCAGAACGGAGGCAGGTGTGCTGATGCCTCCTCCGGCTCCAATCCGGACTCTTTCAGGGTATTTATTCTTTTCCTGGATCTCATTTCGCAGAGCAGTGATTGATGGCAGCAATCCAACCAGGGGTCTGTTATCAGTGTGACCCCCAGAATCTGCTTCTACTGTTATGTCATCGGCCATAGGGACTTTTCCAGCAAGCTGGGCTTGCTGGGCAGTAATCTTTCCTTCTTCAACCAATTGGGCGAGAATCTTTTCCGGTGCTGGATTAAGAAAATGCAGCGCTACCTCTGGCCGGGATAATTTGGCAATGATCTTGTTGTTAATGGAAATATTTCCGGAACCATCCGCTGCCAGCCCGGCTGCCCGGTATTGAACGACTGTAGGAGTCAAACGCAGGAAAGCTGAAGCTTCGATGGTCTCGACCTTATGCTCCAGGAACAGATCCACAGCTTTTTGTTCCATGACAGGTTCATTCGGGCTGTGAATTAAATTGAAAGCATAGGGACCGTCTGGTAAGTTATTTTTGATAGCAGTTATCGCCTCGAGCAGTTTTTCAGGGGCAACTCCCCCTGATCCATAAGATGCCAGGAAACCAGCTTTTCCCAAAGCAGTAACCAGTTCAATACCGGAGATTGCATTTGCCATCGAGCCAGCCATGTAAGCGGATTTTATTCCGTGAGTCGTTGTAAACCCTGCATCGCCAAAATCAGATGGCGAAATAGCCAGCGAAATGGCCGCTACCGGGTGACTATTCTCCAGATCGTTCCCTGTCAAAAATCTACCACTGTTGGCGGCTGCAATCTTTTCTTGATAATCAATCAAGAAGCAGTCCTTTGACAGATCTCTGAGAGTTTCTAAGATCTCTCCAGGTTCGAACTTCAGATCCTGATCTGATCCCTGCCAGGATCCGATGGTTTTCTTAGACCTAGATTGTATTTGGACAGACATATTTCTGGTGATCTCCTAAACTGATCAGTAAGTTTCCAAGGTGATATTCTCAACCTTGTAGATCGGTTTTGAATCTTTCCAGAGCATCCCATCGGCACTGATTTCAGATCCTTGAGATGTCTGGCTGATGTTCTTAATATGAAGTTCTATTTCAAATTCCCTGATGTCAGGAGTGATTTGACCGCGATATTTCCAGCTGATTTCCCCGCCGGTTTTAATTCTCCATTTCAAGCGGCCTGGTAAATCCAGTAAGGATGCACTGGAGATCAGCGCTTGAGCCATGGTTTCTACACCCAGAGAACCTGGCATAACCGGGTCCTGATAAAAATGGGCTCGATAAAACCAGGCATCAGGATTGAGAGACTGACGCACGAACAAATACCCGGAAGAATAATTGCCCCCGCTGGGGGATATCCAAAGCTTGTCTATTTCAGGAAGTCCGGCAACCTTCAGGGATTCGTTATTGGTTGAAGAAGTTTGGTTTTTTTGCCATCTGCCGGAGTCAGGATTTTCTGCATGCCATGTTTTATTGGTTTGTCCGCCATCCAACCCTGATTGGTTTTCCAGCATTGGAAGTGGAAAATAACCAAATGATGATGTGCCCTGGTAAAAGAGCTGTCCTCCCCAGGAAAGTTCAAAAGCATATTTTTGGATGATCACATCTTCTAAAGAACTAGAGGATATTAATTTGACATGATTAGTGATGGTGGGACCGGGGGAAGTTGGCCATAAAAATAATTTACCTTCTCCATCCAAGTTCCGGAAATATAGATCCTGGGATTCTCGACCCTTGATGCTGCCCATATAGGCAGATAAAAACCCGCAAGGCTGCAGCGCCATCTCCATGATGGATACATGAGGCAGGCTCCTCAAAGAGCCATTTTTATACCAGCCATGGTCAGGGAGATCAAATTCACTGGTCAATGTAGAACCTTCCAGGACCTGTTCGGCCTGAGCTTCGACTTGTACAACCCTGTCAATAAACTGCAGCTCTCCATTGGGCAGCCTCGGAATTCTTCGGTCCCCAAAACCGCTGAATGTATTTCCAAAACAGATCCGGTGATCACCACTGGTGAAAGCCTGGATTTGTTCTTTCGAGTACAGGGCTTTTCTACCTTTAGTAAGGAAAGCTTTTTCCGGAGAGCTTCCCGCCTGGATCTGCATCAGCCTGGCCAGATTGCGGGTCAGGGTTTGTTGATTCTCAAGAAAATCCTGATGGCTTTGGGCAAGATCTTCCGAGATCTGGTCCAAATTCTCAAAATATGACCTCATGATTGGTTCTGGTAAACTGCCAGGTATTTGATGATCTATTTCCAGTTCCGGTTTCTCTTCTTTTCTGGCAATTGTGCTGGGTTGGGGAAGATTTGATTCATCAGTGTCCTCTCGCTGATCTGGCGCCAAATAGAGAGCGGAGATGTCTAAATCAACCCGGTGACTTAGCAATAGGGCGATAACTTTCAGAACACCATGTAAATCTGGTTGATATCTTTTATTGATGGCGATCGCTGCGTGGGGTTTGTCCTGGAGGATCTTTTCAATCCATCTGGAACAAGTTTTCTGGGGACCAACCTCAATGAAGATCCGAGCCCCATCATTATAGACCCGGTTGACCAGGCGGGGAAAATCCACTTGCTTGCAGGTCATATTCGCCATGTCTTCTGCTAAATCCTTTTCATTTAGAACTAATCTTTGGTATTTTGAAGCGGAGTAGAAATCTATATCGGATCTAGGGACTGTTTGAATGGTGAAGAGTTCAACAAATGATGGGTAAGTTGACAGCATTGTTGGGTTGTGAATAACGGCATTAAAAGGCATCGGCAGTGCCCGGCAGTTAAGTTTGTCTATCACTCGTTGACAGGCTTCTCCTTCGCCAACAATAACAACCTCATCCGGGGTGTTTTCAATTGATAAAAACACCATTTCCTCCAGGGCGCAAACCGCTTGTGCTAGTTCCTGGTCAACCTTGAGAATAAACGATTTCCAAAAATCTTCTGCCAGTATCTTGTCGTGCCAAAAACTCCGAACAGCTTTCATCTCTCCAAACAGTTCATCCTTGAATAGTTTGGATTCGTTCCAAATCACTGATCGGTCTTTTGCATTTTGCCAGATGCTGTTAGCCCAGAGCATACTAATTTCTCCAAGGCTGTATCCCAGTGCGGCTTTGGGTCTGACGTCAAAGATTTGGTCGAGGATCAGGGTATGAATCACGGATAAGCTGATTCCAGATTCAATTAATTGATTGGGATGTTGATAAAAATCGGCCATAATCCGATCTGAATCAGATTCAACTCCAGGTTTGGAGGATCGCAGATAAAGGAAATCTTCTGCCAGGGAATGGCTAAGGTTTGGAATGTGCTTGCTGGCAGCATCCTGCAAGCCAGGGAACGAAAAGAATAGACCCCGTCCCATTCCTGGGTAAGAATTGAAAGCTCCCGGATAAACAAAAGCAACTCCAGCTGATCCCAGAGGATTGGCTGTAAAATAACTGCCGTTCGGACTGGTCCAGTTTTCTCCCGTAGAAAATACTTTAGATAAACCGGTTTCTGCATGAGCCAGTTCCTTATCCAACTGATCTCGATTGCCGGCCAATATAGATAACACAAAGCTATCATCTGGAGAATAGTACTTCGTATAGGCAATGTTTGAGATAGATTTCAGAGAATCCTGGCCCGCAGCGAGTTTTTCCAGTGATTTTAATTTATCTGTAATTGCAGATTGGTTGTTGCCGGAAACTGGAAATAGATAAGGATCAGAATCAGATACGATTCGGACATCCGTGGAGGATATAAAGTGGTCAGTTTCCTCAAGCACAACATACGACGGTTCATTGGTTTCTTGATCTTGAAAAATTATCAGGGCAGAACATGTGAGTTCGGAGCCTTGAGATAACCAGGGTCGTAATTCTTTGATTGGATATAACGGACTTTCAGCAAACTTTGTTGAGATCAGATCAAAATCTGAGCCGCAAGGAGGAATGAACTTATTCTTAATAGATAATACGGTCTGGATAAGGGTAACAATCTCAGATGAGAGGGCGGAAGCAAGACTGCTGCAGCCCATTGCGACAGGAAAATCATTCTCCCGGTCTTGGAATAGGTCTTGAAGAAAGGCCGATGTTTTTTCTGGTTCAGAAGCAGCGGCTTCGGTCAAAACCACATAATCAGCCCGGGAGGGCTCCGGGTCAGGAAAATCAGCAAATCTCAATTTGGCATAAGCTTGACCCTTGTTTTCTGAAGATGAAAGGACAACTGCAGCAGAGCCAGATGAAGTTACCTCGCAGATGACTACCAGGTGTCTATTATTCGCCTGTATTAAATCAGCAGCCTGTTTGAGCCTGGATAATAAACTCTGTGAAGCTGGTTTTACTTGATCAACTGTGTTGAAGTCCTTTTCTAGCAGCGACAGATAAGAGCCAATTTCTACCTGATTTGGATCGTAAATAATGGACAGCTTTGATCCAACCGCAGGCCGGGCTTCTGTAATAGCCTGGAAGATCACTTCTCCAGCTTGTTCAACCATAGCTGGGGAAGGTTTCCTTTTACCAGCGAGGCTTTCTTCAAAATGAGCTAATGAAGGCCACCATTGATAGGAGAGTGTCATTCCTGATAAGATCAGATCCATATCGGATCACTCTCCAGTTGATTCTCTTGAAACAGGGCAAATAATTTCTCGTTTAACGTTATTTCGGCATCAATAACTTGAGAGAACACATAACCATCTCGGTCATGGCTGGTCACATCTGCGACGAGTTTATGAGGAGTGGAAGATTTCACTGTCATGGTGGCGTAGGTTGTGATATCGAAAGGAACGGGATGATATTGGATTCCTCCTGCTATCTGGAGCGGTAATCCTATCGATCCTGTTTGAGAATTGGCCCAAATCAATAAACTTTGCAGATGGATGTCTGCCAGATAAGGATTAAATGTATTTACCCGGAATTGACCCATTTCTTCTGCGGGGAAATTGGGAAGCAGACATTCTGTTGTCAGTCCTGTTTCTGAAATATTCAACACCCGACGAATTCCCTGGAATCTTGGTCCATGGAATAGGATTTTGGAATCATAAAGAGTTGATCCCTCAATTGGTGATTCTGCAGATAAGTTAAAAGAGGAAATCATGGGTCTTTCCGGCAGTCTTTTTCGCAGTTCGACTTGAGCTTGATAATGGAACCTGATACTCCCATCAGGAAGTACACTGCTAATTTTCCCGTTGAGGATCATGGCATCAGTCGATTTTTCCAGTTCCTGGAGTTCTAATAAATACTCTTCTGGTGAGTGATCATCAAAAACAATTCCCTTAAAAACACGATAATCGCTGATGGAATAGAACAGATAACCAGGATTGAGGGATGCACAAGAATTAATGAACCAGGCTACCGCGCACACTGTTGGCAGCACGGCATTTCCTCCGATGACATGATCAGCCAAAAAGGGGTTTCTCTCAAGAGACAATTTGCGTGAAATGCGGTATTGCCTTAGATCAGGCTTGACCTTTCTATCCGGAAATGGCAAAGGGTTACCGATCACATGCTGGGGCCTATCTTGATGTTCATCCATCAAGCCCAGCAGAGCCTGGGTGCCCTCAACAATAGAAATCAAGGGAACATTTCTCCGGACCAGGATCCTTTTCAACTGGGGAGTCACCATCCCTCCATCCCACGGTCCCCATCCGATGGACAGTACCTGGCAGCTGGGATGAGATAGTTTTAAATGGTGAGCAAGTTTATTAAGTACTTCATTACCGATGCTGTAATCTGCCTGGCCAGCATTTCCATAAAAGCCTGCCACGGAAGAAAAAAGGATCAGGTAGTCCAGCTGTTGGGGGGGAACGATATCCAGCAAGTTCCTTAATCCAGTGACCTTTACTCCGTAAACCAGATCGAAATCAGCTTCCAGCTTATCTTCGATGAATTTATCAGCCAGCGCGCCGGCTCCATGAAGCAGTCCGTTAATTTCCTGGACCAAATTGGAGAGTTTTTCCCTGAGATCAGCAGGATTGGTTATGTCTGCCTGGATATACTCTGCTTTACCACCCTCAATTTCAATCGCCTGCAGGGTTTTATGAATCTCCCTGCTGGATTGGATGTGTTTAACTTCCCGGCCTATATCCTTGGGCGTGAATTTCCTGCCCTCAGATTGGAAGCGATCCATGGCGGCCTGTTTTAGCGCCGTTTCATCTTCCAGGCCAATAGCCCAGGCGGGTTCCGTCTCGATCAGTTCAGATCTACCAAGTAGCGTAAACCTGGATTGATATGCTTTGGCTAAAGCGATCGCATTTGCCGCAGTGATACCTTTCCCGCCTCCGCTGACCAAAAAATGGGAATTTTTTGATGGAGGTGAATAATCAATGATGCTCATAAATTTTTACCGTTCTCCCGATTTAGGGTGACCCTGGTAGATTCGCTGAGGCCAACCTCGAGCAGTCCCTGATCCGGATCGTGAATTTCCTGAAGGATCAATCTGCTGGCATGTTCAGGATCGATTTCGCGTTCCAGGTCAACTGCCCGGCAGAATACCTCGGGCCATTCCCAGTTCAAGGATTTGACCAATCCAGTCAGGCCGCTTCCCTCCTGGAAAGAGTTGATATTATTGATTCCCAAAGATCCATCAGTTCTTGTTACTGTTAGGAATATCTTCCTGCTGCCAGGATCAATTTGTTCAAGATCTTTTTTGAGGGATCCTGCGATCAGGAAGACCTGTTTAACTAGCTCGCTCTCCAGGTCTGAAAATAAGCTTTCTGCTTCGGAAATGGGGTGCAGATGGATAAAACCTGCTGGATTTCCAACCTCTGTCCTCAGTGTAGTGAGGGCAGATTCGATCGCCTCTTTTCCAGTTGATCCCTGGGCTATTCTCTGGACCCCTTCGGAATATGACTGCTCTTTGGACGATATCAGGCTGGCTGGAAAATCCCAGACAGCGACATTCCAACCATCAGCGATTAGCTCACTGACAACTTGCTCTGTAAATGAAGTGCCGTCATTGGTGACGATCAGCGGATGGTCTGTAGGGACCAAAAAATCCAATCTGTCGGGAGATGGCAAAGGAACCAGATGAACAGGCGTGTTTTGAAGAACTACTGTCTTAACTTTTTTTTTCTCTCCAGCCTCAACTGGCAATTTTTCATCAGACTGCAATTGAGAGGTGCTCATCAGATCAGCAATCTGTCCCAGGGTTCGCAGTTCAGCAAGTTTTTCGGCTTCTACTGGTGGTAATCCAGGGACTCGTTCTTCCATCACACCCAGGATCTCAACCCGTTTGATGGAATCGATTCCCAGATCTGCTTCCATGTCCATATCTGCCTCTAACATCTCAACAGGATAACCAGTCTTCTCTGCCACAATTTCCAGCAGTATTGCAGTAAGATCGGCAATTGATAGTGTTGATCCGCTGGAGTTGGCTGGAGGAGTGCTGACATCTGGTTCAAGAGGGGAAGAGATTTCAGAGCTCTCTGATTGAGGTACAGTGTTTTCGGCAGGTTGCTCAAGATGGGCAGCGGGAGTGCTGGTTTCGCTTTCCATATAGTCTACGATTTCCTGCAGGGTTCTGGTCTGCCCTAACACTTCTGTGTCAGCTGGCGGCAGGGAAGGGAAATCATCTTCAAGCGCACCCAGGATCTCTACTCGCTTGATAGAATCGATGCCCAGATCTGCTTCCATGTCCATATTCAGTTCAAGCATTTCGGGAGGATAACCAGTTTTTTCGGCTACGATATTGATCAGCGCTTGTGATAATTCTTCACTTGTGATGGCTGGAGCGCTGGAGGGATCTGTTAAATTTACCTCACGGACTGGGACTTTTGGAGTATCGGCTGCGAAGGCTATCTGCTTCGCAGGAATATTTTCATCCAGGACTATAGGGGGAACATGGACTACCCATTCAGCAGGCGGTTCGGTCTGCCGGTCAGGTGCCGGGATTGACTTGAAAACCGATTGTTTGTTGTTTTCCAGGAAGGAAAGATATCGCCCTGAGAACTCAGCTTGCTGAGCGAGGAATTCATGGTGGACGGACAAACTTTGTTCCCGAATAGAATGGAAATTATCCAGTGTGCGCTGAAATGTCTCAATGATCTCAGCTTGGGGAGCAGAACTGCTGGAATCAAGGACTTTACCTTGCTGCGTAAGTACGGCAGTGATCAGCTGGATATTCTCAGCTTGCTGGGCCAGATATTGCTGGTGGATCTCCATAGTTCTGGCTTGATGAGAATATGTGTGGTCCAGGGCTTGATCAAGTCCAGTAGGTTTTTCAACGGTTGTATAGGAATCAACCTTCGGACTTGTGCTGCGAGGCTGGACATATTCTTTTATATTCACATGATCCAGTTTTGCATCTGACAATCCACTTTCGGATTGTTTTACTGGATTTTGCTCCTGGCAATCAATTCGGTGCTGGTCGTCCAGGGCATCTTGGAATGCTTGCTGGCGTTCCTTGTTGACGTAGTTACTGCCGTTTAACGGTATTTGAAAGTTAGCCATAATTATTTCCTCTATTGATCCTGATTCTGGACTTCTTTCCTTTTCGCGTTCGTCTGATAAGGATCGATATCCTTGAGTGGTAAACCTAAAACTTTTAATACAACCGCAGCTTCTCGGAGCTGTCTGTCACTTGATTTGTCCCTGCTGGGATTGACCGAAACGACGGAGTGGGGCTGGCCGTCGAGGATATCTTTCACCAAACTGCCCAGGATCTGTCGGGGTCCGATTTCCACAAATACACGGCCCCCATTTTTGTAAATTTCCTCGATCTGGGTTTTGAATATTACCGGGTGGAGGATGTGATCAGATAAAATATTCTGGGCTTTCTTGGTATCGGCAGGGTACGGCTTTCCTGTAGTATTGGAATACACAGGGATCTTGGATTTGTTGAATTTCTCCTTATTTACTGCTTCTGCAAATGGCTTAGAGGCGTGTTCCACCAGGGGAGTATGGAAAGCAGCCGAGACTGGAAGTTGAGTCACTTTATAACCAGCTTCAGTTAACACCTTATCAGCTGCATTTACTTTTTCCCTGGGGCCAGCTAGAACGACCTGGGAAGAAGAATTTTCGTTAGCAATGATCACATCTTCTATTGTTTCAATGATCTTCTCGATTTCAAGTAAAGGCCCTTTCACAGCTGCCATGGTACCGGTATCAAAATCCTTTTCATTAGGCGGGCGCATAGCTGAACCGCGGGCTTTCACCAATCTTAAGAATTCCTGGTCATTCAGAGAACCACCAGCCCAAAGAGCCGTCAATTCACCAAAGCTGTGCCCGGCTGTCATATCTGGTTCGAATCCGGCCTGCTCTAAGATTTTAAAGATTCCATAACTGACCACACCTATTCCCGCCTGGGCGTAATCGGTCTCTCGCAATTGAAGCTGCTGTTTTTCCCGATCTTGATCAGAAAAGACAGGAGGTGGAAAAACCACCCTGGAAAGAGGGGATTGACCTTGGTCAAGGAATAATTGATCCATTAATTCAAAAGCTTCCATGACGGGCGGAAAGTTGATTGCTAACTCGCTTGCCATATTTAAATATTGAGATCCCTGTCCGGGGAATAAAGCGATAACTTTTTCCTCAGGGGTTATACCCCTGGACCGGAATGTAATGCCGCGGGGATGATCCCAGGCATCTGCATCCGGCTGTTTTTCGATAAGTTTTATCGAGTCCTGGATGAATCGCAGGGCTTCTTCCAGGGAATCAGACACAAACCCCAAGCGGGGATGGTCCTGTTGAGGAATAACGGATCTGGACTCATGGATCAAAGCTAGATATTTATCTCTGGCATTACCAGTTCTTAATTCTTTCTCGATCTCCTTGAGTTTCTTCAACAATGACGCTGTCGTTTCGCCACTGACCAGGACCGATTGGGATACAGAACCCAGCCGCCGATAAGGTTGTGAAGCTGAATTGTATTCTTCAAGAACAATATGGAAGTTCGTTCCACCAAAACCAAATGCGCTGACAGCAGCTTTCCGTGTTTCTTCATTACTTCTTCTGAACCAGGGGCGGGTTTCAGTATTAATGTAAAAATGGGTGTCTTCTATTTCGAGGGCTTCTGATGGCTGCTCGACATTCAATGTAGGAGGTAAAACCCTTTGGTGCAATGCCAGGGCAGTTTTTATCATGGCAGCAGCTCCCGCTGCGGCCTTGGTGTGTCCGATCTGTGATTTAACTGAACCTATGGCAATGCTTTGTTTGTTCCCGTTGGGAGTGCCAAAAACTGCCTTGAGGCCAGTAAATTCGGCCGGGTCCCCGGCTTTGGTCCCTGTACCATGGGCTTCGACCAAACCCACTGCATGAGGTGCGAATCCAGCTTCTTCATAGGCTCTCTTGATTGCCAATGACTGCCCGGAAGGACGCGGGGCATATATGCTTTTATACTTACCGTCGCTGGAACTACCAATTCCGCGGATCACTGCATAGATCCGATCTCCATCCCTCTCGGCATCTTCTAACCTTTTCAAAACAATCAATCCCAGGCCTTCGCCAATTAACATGCCATCAGATTCCTGGTCAAAAGGCCGAATTTTCTGGGAAGGAGAAAAAGCCGGTGTTTTGCTGAAGCATAAATAGGTGAAGGGGGAGTTATCAGCATCCACTCCACCGGTAATCATCATATTTGCGCGGCCTTCAATTAACTCGCTGACGGATGATTTTACTGCTGCCAGGCTGCTGGCACAAGCAGCATCGATGACACTGTTCATCCCCCCCAGATCAAGGCGGTTAGCAATCCGTCCCGCGATTACGTTTCCCAATAATCCCGGGAAGGAGTTTTCGTTCCAGGGGACGTAAGCCATTTTCATTTTTTCTATAATGATCTCAGTATCTTCTGGCGATATGCCGCTGCTTTCCAAAACTTTTTGCCAGATAGGATACTGAAGTCTTGATGAGAGATCGGAGATCAGTTTCTGCCCTCCTGCAACACCCAGCACAACTCCTGTGTTTTCTCGGTCAAACTCAGTATCAGTTCCATAACCAGCATCTTCCATGGCATCTCTGGCCGCGACCAATCCCAGCAGCTGACTGGAATCTGTTACTTCAAGAAGATTCGGAGGAAGCCCAAATTCAAGAGGATTAAAATCAATATCAGGAATGAAGCCGCCGACCTTGCAGTATGTTTTGTCCTCTGCGGTTGGATCGGGATCATAATAATCGGCTGGATCCCAACGGGATGGCGGGACATCAGTGATCCCGTCAATTTTATTGAGGATGTTATCCCAGTATTCTGTCAATGATGCGGCTTTGGCAAAAATAGCTGCCTGACCGATGATTGCAATGGGTGTTTTCTGCAGTAAATTGGAATTCATAAAAAAATTTGCTCCTGGAAACCTTTCTGGAAAATATTGTTAAACCAGGTTTCCTGTGGAATTATTGCGAGAAAGAAAGGCACTGCTGCCGCCCACCAGGACAATACCCAAGAGGATTTTCAGCAAATCGCCAATCAAGAATGGATAGAGGCCTACTTGAAGTACTTGGGATTCTCCAACGAAGCGGGCGAGCCAAACAAGGCCAAATATATAGATGATGACATTGCCAACGATTATGGTGCTGGACGCCTGAAACAAAGACCTTTGATACCTGAGTTCAGATAACATGCCGACGATATATGCAGCAGCAAGGAATCCAAACAAGTAACCACCAGTGGGGCCGAATAGCGTAGCAAGCCCATATTTTCCCCCGGCAAAAAACGGTAAACCAGCAGCTCCCTGGGCAAGATACGCAGCAATTGATGCTGCACCCAGATTTTTACCCAGAAATAATCCGGCCAGCAATACCGCCAGGGTCTGGCCTGTGATTGGAACAGGGCTGAAAGGTAAATTTATTGTGATTTGGGCGCTGATGGCGACAATCCATGAGGTTCCCATAATTATTGCAATGTTAACTACCCGGTTGGACAATGACCTTTCTGGTATCAAAATATCTGAATAATTCATAACTACCTCACTCAATAAATGTATTGATGATAATAATCCTCACCCGGTGGGAGCGAGAGAAACGAGCAGGACACCTTTTTCGACCTGGGATCCTGGTGCAATTAGTATAGACTTTACAACACCGGATGAAGGAGCCCGTAACTTCATTTGCATTTTCATAGCTTCCTGAATTAGCAGTGTTTGCCCTTGTTTCACACGATCCCCAATCTTGACCATAATGTCAACGATCAATCCGGGCATGGGTGAGTGAATGCTGCCGGTATCCTGTCTGGCTTTCTTACTTGAGGATTGAAAGCCTGATAAAACCTCGGCACTCAGATGATTACCTTCAATCTGGATATCATAAACACCTTGTCGATTGGGTTCCAGATAGGCTTCCGTATTCCTATTTGGCTGCCTGAGGATGTGCAGCCCATTATCATTAAGTGAATCCATATCATAAGAAATACGGTCGCCATTCACTACCAGCTGATCATCCTCAATACTTACATCGTAGGTGCGATTTGCTATTGTGACCCTGTAATTTGCCATAGTTGCCTTTCTGTCGATTACTTAATTGCCGGAGGATATCTGTTCTTTCCAGGCTGTTTGCTGCCAGAGGTTTTTTACCTGATCCGGGGAAGATACCGGCTGATTTCTTTTTCGATGAATATGGAGCGCAGCCGCAATTGCAGCGTCCCTGGTGACCGATTCGGCAGGGCCTTGATCATCTGGAGTAAAATCATCCAGGAATGTGGTGGTAATCTCCCCGATTTGATAGGGGTGTGATTCCAGGATTTGCTTCAAGAAAACCAGGTCTGTTTTTAATCCACCTATCTGATATTCACTCAAACCTCGCTGCAATCGATCGATCGCTGTTTGTCGGTCTCTACCCCAGGCAATTAATTTAGAAACAAGAGAATCATAATCAGCGGTAACTGCCATGCCCTGGTAAAGTGCGCTGTCAACCCTGATGCCGGGTCCTCCTGGTTCCTTAAGATATGAAATTTCACCCGAAGTGGGCAGGAAATTCTCATCTGGATCCTCTGCCAGAATCCGGGCCTCGATTGCTGCTCCCCTGAAATGGATCTGGGATTGCTCCAGATCCAGATTTCCTGTTACTGCCAAAAGGATCTGTTCCTTGACAAGATCGAAACCTGTCACCATTTCAGTAACAGGGTGTTCAACCTGGATTCTGGGATTGACTTCGATAAAATAAAATTGGCTGTTTTCATCCATCAGGAATTCAACTGTGCCAAGACTTCGGTAGAACAGCTTGCGTCCCAGTTCACGGGCTGCTTCTGTGATGCAAACCCGTTCAGAGGGGGATAAACTCGGAGCAGGCGCCTCTTCAATCAGCTTCTGATGGCGCCTTTGAATTGAGCATTCCCTTTCTCCGAAGCAGATGATTTTGCCTTTGCCATCACCCAGGATCTGGACCTCGATATGGCGGGCTTTTTGGACCAGGGGTTCAAGATAAATTGTGCCGTCGCCAAACGCAGCTTTTGCTTCTTCTCGAGCCAGACCAACTACCTCATTCAATTCATTTCCAGACCGGGCCAGCCGTATTCCTTTCCCTCCGCCTCCAGCAGCTGCTTTTACAAGGACCGGGAAAGATAAAGGCTCATCGATAATGATTTCTGTTTGGTTATCTTCCAGCGGTTGATCTGGTCCTGGCAAAACAAGCAGGCCGGCTTCTCTGGCAGCCTTTCGGGCTGATAACTTATCCCCGAGTATAGCCATGGTTTCCGGGCGAGGGCCAATGAATATCAGGCCTGCGTCCTCAGCTGCCTGACCGAATTGAGGATTTTCTGATAAAAAGCCATACCCCGGATGGATCGCGTTCGCTCCAATTTCTTGAGCTGCTTTCAGGATCCGGCTGATGTTGAGGTAGCTTTCAGATGCTTTTGCAGTGCCGATGCAGATAGCTTCATCCGCATACGTGGTGTGAAGTGCGTTTTGATCGGCTTCGGAATACACAGCGACAGTCGAAATACCGAGCTCCCGGCAGGTCCGCATAATTCTGATTGCTATTTCTCCACGATTGGCAACTAATAACTTCATAAATGATTCCCGTTATAGAGGAATGTTTCCGTGTTTTCTATTTGGTGTGGGCACCCGTTTATCCTTGAATGTATGCAGTGCCTGTATGATCCTGGTTCTGGTCTCGGAGGGAAAGATAATGTCGTCCAGATGTCCTTCACCAGCTGCCAGGAAGGGAGAGGCCAGCTTATCACGGTACTCTTGTGATAATGCAGCCTGGAGCGAGACCGGATCTTCAGCATCCGCCAATTCCTTTCGGTGCAGGATCTTGACAGCGCCCTGGGGCCCCATCACAGCAATTTCAGCGTTTGGCCATGCAAAATTCTGATCGCCTTTGAGATGTTTCGAGCCCATTACGATGTAAGCGCCGCCATAAGCTTTTCTCAACACCAGGGTTATTTTAGGGACCGTCGCCTCCGCGTAAGCAAAGATCATTTTAGCTCCGTGGCGGATGATGCCCTCATGCTCCTGTTCAATACCAGGCAGGAACCCTGGGGTATCAACCAGGGTCACCAGGGGGATGTGGAAGGAGTCACAGAATCGAATGAATCTTGCCCCTTTGTCAGAAGCATTGATGTCGAGTACTCCAGCCAAGTGATCAGGCTGGTTGGCAACCAATCCAATTACCTGGCCATCCATCCTCGCAAAACCAACCACTAAATTCCTGGCATAATCTTCCTGAATCTCAAGAAATTCTCTTTCATCTACCAGGCACGCGATAACTTGCTGAATATCATAGGGTTCATCAGCCTGCCCGGGAACAATCTGATCCAATTCCGGAGTTGGCCTGGCAGCTTCATCCAGGGTCTCGGAAGCAGGAGGAGGGACCAGGTTATTGGAAGGTAGATAGCTTAATAATGATAGGACTTGCTCAAAAACCTCTTTTTCATCCCTCGCTTTAAAATGAACAACTCCGCTAACGTTGTGGTGGACATCAGCTCCACCCAGGGAATTGAGATCTATCTCTTCCTGGGTGACTTCCTTAATAACTTCTGGTCCAGTAATAAACATTTGAGAGGTGCCATCGACCATAAAGACAAAATCAGTGATCGCTGGAGAGTAGACGGCACCCCCAGCGCAGGGACCAAGGATGATCGAGATCTGGGGAATTACACCGGAAGCCCTGACATTGCGGAAGAATATCTCTCCATAGGCCGCCAATGAATTTACACCTTCCTGGATACGGGCTCCTCCAGAATCGTTCAAACCGATCAATGGGGCTCCATTCTGATAAGCCAGGTCCATAATATTGGCTATTTTTTTGCCATGGATCTTGCCTACAGAACCTCCCATGACTGTAAAGTCCTGGGCAAAGATGTAGACAGGTCTTCCATCGATAGTTCCTTTTCCAGTGATCACTCCATCGCCATAGTTGCTGGGTTTTCCAATTGAAACCTGGTCCTGCATCCGGGTAGCGAAAATCCCGATTTCCTGGAATGAACCAGAATCGATTAGTAAATCAATCCTCTCGCGAGCTGTTCCTTTTCCCTTTTGGTGTTGTTTTTGAATGCGAACATCACCACCGCCGAGTAAGGCATCTTTCCTTAATTGGCTGAGGGTAGCATTAAAATCCGCCATAAACACATAAATCCTTGTATTTTTCTTTCTGATACATGCAACCTATAACACAAGGTTTCCAATAGTGTTACGTCATAAATTGTTTACGTATTTTTGTAAAATATCTGGATAGAGGGGAGTTCCCCTTAGAAAGGAAAATGGAAAAGAAGTATATTAGACGAAAAATTTAAGATTCCATTAAACCTATCCAGAAAATAACTGGAAGGATCCGACGAGAATACCTTAAATAAGAACACTGGGAACCGATCTTTGTGTTTAAATCCTGCAGAACCTGAATCGGGGTGTAAGAAGTGGAGGGAGGTTAATATTTTGGATCAAGTTCAATACGATTTAGTTTCCAACAATGTGGAAGTTATTACTCTGTCAAGTTTGCCCATCGGGTAAGTATTAAGAGCATCCAGGGTCACCCAGTCCAGGTCCGTATGGTAGAGCATTTTCAGATCTTCTAATACAAGCCGGCATCGATAGGCGTGCAATGTTACTTTGTAATGCGTATAGGCATGATGGTAGGTGCCAAGATGCTCTCCAACCTGGATGGAAGCATCAAGTTCTTCCTTGATCTCCCGTTCTAAAGTTTCGGGAAGAGTTTCATTATTTTCCTGTTTCCCCCCGGGAAATTCCCACATCCCACCTAATAGTCCCTCGGGTGGTCTTTTTGCCAGCAGGACCCTGCCATCTTTTTCGATCACCGCTGCAGTCACTTGAATATGCGGCAGGGGGGATTTTTCCTTCCGGACCGGCAGATCTCCCTGCAGATTGTATTGAAATGCCAGGCAACCATCTTTCAGGGGACAGTGATCACAGACAGGTTTTTTAGGCAGGCAGATCAGTGCTCCCAACTCCATCAGGGCCTGATTGAATTCACCAGGGTTGCTTTCAGGTAAAAGATCTTCTGCAATGCGCCAGAGCTCTTTTTCTGTTTCTGAAATTTGAAGCGGTGTAGAAATATTGAACAGGCGAGTGAAGACACGTTTGATATTTCCGTCTAGAACAGGGGCTTGCTGGTTAAAAGCTATGGACGAAATCGCTCCCGCTGTGTAGCGCCCGATCCCCGGTAAAGATTCAAGGGATTTGACATTCTCAGGCAAGGATCCATCAAAACTATCTACAATCAATTGGGCAGCTTTGTGTAAATTAAGAGCCCGCTTGTAATATCCCAATCCTTCCCAGAGTTTTAATACCTGGTCCTGATCGGCCGATACGAGAGATCCAAGCATCGGCAGTTCATCCATCCAGCGTGTGTAATAGGGGATGACTGTCTCCACCCTGGTTTGTTGGAGCATGATTTCCGATACCCAGATAGCATACGGATCAGTGGTGCGCCGCCATGGCAGATCTCTGGCAAAAACTTGATACCAGCTGATTAGATCGGTATTGATGCACAGTTTTTTCTCCGGGTCAATCATAATGGACAAAGTGTACCATTTTTAAACTCCGTAAAAAGTATATATTGACAGCTTCTAGCCT
>Ga0136651_10000093_pt1 | contig 39885 bp, 23 predicted proteins | sample Mar14236cmmetaG_FD_94867 | JGI IMG/M metagenome (GOLD analysis project Ga0136651, IMG submission 94867) | Marine hydrothermal vent microbial communities from Guaymas Basin, Gulf of California to study Microbial Dark Matter (Phase II) - Marker... ... | reverse complement strand
AGTAAGAACGGAAAACAAATGTGGTTGCTTTATTCCGCAAATTTTGCCCCTGACTGGAATGAGCAAAAGATTGTGGAAAACCCCCCAGGGAGCCATTACGGAATGGTGTTTCAGAAAATACAACTGGTGAAAGAAAAATAGTATAATGGATCATAACCAATTCAACATGGAATTTGTATTTCAGAAAAAATACCGTAGACCCGGTTGAATGGGGTTTTATTCATGGATTTTTCTGTTTCAGGTGACGATAAGAATAAGATTTATAACAGAATGAAATAATTCCTAAAGTGAGACCGGACAAAGAAGTGGAGGTAGTGAATTTTTATCGGAAGATAGCTGTGGCATTTTCTTGATAGGAGTTGGAGAATATTGTTATGGGAACTGGTCAGGTTAGCTGAATGATTTGACTTTAAATGTTGCAAACTGTAAATTTCAACATAATGCGATCACGAATGTTTATATATACTCTGTTAATTTTGCTGACATCAATATTTTTGGTTGAATCCAGTAATCCTTTTCTAAGAAATAACTTCTTAATTGATGTGAATGTGAAGGATAAATCTGAAATTAACAATAAAAGTCAAGCATTAGATAATCTTGAATCCGGTTTTTTTAACCCTCCTCCTCATGTTCGTCCGCATACCTATTGGATATGGATGAACGGCAACATCACCAGGGAAGGAATTAAGAAAGACCTCGAGGCTATGGCACAGGTTGGTATAGGCGGTGTTTTGATCTTTAATATTGCAGGGTCACATGGTTGTGATATTCCTGCTGGTCCGGTGGACTATCTGAGTGAAGAATGGATAGACTTGGTTAAATATGCAACCACCGAAGCTCAACGACTTGGACTGGAAGTGTATTTGCATAATTGTGCGGGCTGGGCAACAACAGGTGGTCCCTGGATCAGTCCTGAATATGCGATGCAACAGTTGGTTTCGGCTGAAATCACTGTCTGGGGTAACAGACGTATTTCGCAAAAACTGCCGCATCCGGAGGTTTTCGAAGGTTATTACCGCGACATTGCCGTCTTTGCTTTTCCCTCTTCAATGGATACTGGGTATCGGGTTCCTCAATGGCAGGCTAAGGCAGGTCAGCGGGGAGGACGTGCGGGAAGACAGCCGGATTTGACTCTTGCCCCTGAAGGTGTAGCTATTTCCACGGATGCTATTGTTGATGTCAGCCGATATGTCAATAAAGATGGGATTTTAGTCTGGGACGCACCCCCGGGATGTTGGAAGATACTGCGCCTTGGCTATACTCCTACAGGCAAAACCAATCACCCTGCGGCTGTTTCAGGACAAGGTCTTGAAATTGATAAATTGCGTAGGGAAGGACTCGATGTACACTGGCGCGAGGGCATCCAGCCGGTGCTTAACCATCTTGGTCCACTGGTTGGCAGGTCGTTCCGTGGCATTTTGGTGGATAGCTATGAAGCGGGACTGAATCAGTGGACCCCTCGTATGATTGAGGAATTCAAAAAACGCCGGGGGTATGACCCTACTCCATATCTTCTGACACTTACTGGTCGCCTGGTGGGGGATGGTCCAACCACCGAACGTTTTCTTTGGGACTTTCGCCGGACAATTGCAGATCTATTTGCTGAAAACTATTATGGGTATTTCGCTGATCTTTGTCATGACCACAACCTGCATTTTTTAACAGAGCCCTATACTTCTTGTTTTGAAGGTCTTATGGTAGCGGCAAAATCTGATGTCCCCATGGGTGAGTTTTGGGTTGATGGCGGATACTCTTTTTCTTTGAGATTGGCCGCTTCTATTGCTCATATAAATGGTAGAAAGGTAGCCGGGGCAGAGGCCTTTACTGCGGCTCCACACCTTGCACGCTGGCAAAACTATCCGGGCTCGCTAAAACGTGTTGGTGATTGGGCATGGACACAGGGGATTAATAGGTTCATTTTTCACAGCTATCCCCACCAGCCTTGGCTTGATAAGGTTCCTGGAATGACAATGGGACAGTATGGTTGCCATTTTGATCGTAACAATACCTGGTGGAAACCCGGGCGTGCATGGGTGAAATACATCGAACGTTCACAATTTCTTTTACAGAGTGGTGAGCCTGTTGCTGATGTGCTTTGCTTTGCCGGTGATGCTGCCCCCAATGGTGGTGTTAACCGCAAAGATATCAAAGAATCAGGTTACGACTATGATGCTTGCGGTACGGATATATTTGTCGCATTGAAGGTGAAAGACGGTGATATAATTCTGCCTTCTGGTAAGAGATATCGCCTTCTGGTGCTGCCTAATACTGAATTTTTAAGACCGGCATTGGCCCGTAAAGTCCGCAATCTTGTCTTTGCCGGAGCAACCGTCCTTGGGCCTAAACCGAAGCATTCACCAAGCCTCGATGGTTTTCCTGCCTCTGAGGAGGAAGTGATAGACATAGGGAATGAAGTGTGGGGAAAGTGTGATGGTATTAATATAATATCAAACAGTTATGGCAAAGGGCAGATTTTTACCGGAATTTCTCCCGCTGAGGTATTGTATCGACTCAATGTGCCCCCGGATATTCAACTAGCTGACGGATTAACTTGGATTCATCGCCGTACCGATGATGCGGATATCTTTTTTATCTCTAATCAATCGGGCAGGAATATTCATACAGTAGCCGGATTCAGAATCGTCGGGAAAAGTCCCGAATTTTGGGATGCTGTACATGGTACTATTGAACCTGCACCAGGCTGGACGGTGGAAGGAGAGCTTACCAAAATTCCAATAAGTCTTATGCCGGACGCATCTGTTTTCGTCGTATTCCGCTATGCAGGCACACCTGACCCCGACCCTTATGTAGATGTTGGAAGTTCTGCACAAAAAGACAAGGATAGCCTGTGGAAAGCTGACATTAAAATCAATGGTGAAAGAAATCTGTTACGAGTTTGGGATAATGGTTCATATATTCTGCGTCGTGCTTCAGGCAAAACAAAAAAGATTGATATTACGAATATTCCCGAAACACAAATGCTTGTCGGGCCATGGAATGTCCGCTTCCAGTGCGGCAGGGGTGCTCCGGCTAAAGCTCAGTTTGATAGCCTTGTTTCATGGGATCAACATCCGGATCCGGGTATCCGGTATTTTTCAGGAACAGCCACTTACTCCATTCAGTTTGAATTACCAAAAAGTTTTCTAAAAAAGGATCAGGAAATATGGCTTGACCTGGGTGAAGTAGCTGTCATAGCTGAAGTGAGGCTTAACGGAAATAACTTGGGAATATTATGGAACAAACCATACAGAACTGAGATAAGTAAAGCTTTACATCCCGGTTTTAACAAACTGGAGATAGATGTAACCAACTTATGGGTCAATCGGCTCATTGGCGATGAACAATATCCCGATGATTGTGACTGGTCAGATGGTAATTACTTAATCCGATGGCCGGATTGGCTTAAAAGTGGACAGCCACGTCCTGTTCCTTCGCGTGTTACCTTTACAACGTGGAAACACTGGAAAAAGAATGATCAATTGATTTCATCCGGACTTCTGGGACCTGTTATCTTGCGTTGTGCACGCCTTGTTCCTGTTCAATCCTTTCATATTGACGATGATACGATATAGAAATGGTCAAAATCTTACAGAAACTGTGTATATTATCCTGTTGATCATTTCTCCAAAACCAGATATAAAAGAATTTGAAGATATTACAATGATTGATGTTCTTACGGTTTTTTACTGGAGGATAATGATAAATGGCACATGATATTTATTGGCTTTGACGGGAAGAGATATGAGTCGTTGATTGCTGAAAGCAATGACTTTGTTCATTGGGACAATATGCATCTTGCAATGGGCTATGGCCCTGAAGGTGAATTAGATCATAATCGCTTTTTCACGCGATTTATATCACTGGAAGGAAATGTTGCATGCAATGGGATATTCAGGTTCCCCTCAGGGTCGCCGTATAGTTCTCTGTCAGGGAGACAGGCAGGAAGCTATCCGTGGAGAATGGCGTTTCGAGGAAGGACGGATAAAGTCATTCCCTCTGAAGAATATCTTTTCTGTCTGGTCGTTTACGATTGGAAGCGGCTATTTGCACCGTATTTTTCTTTTCGAAGGACATACCGTTAAACTGACTTTTCTTTTTCCTGCAATGTCTTTGATACAGCTGGATAGTTGCATCATGGCTATCTTCAAAGATGATTTATCGGGATTGGCAATTAATGATCAAGTATCCGTGAACGCGGGTAGAAGCAGCCAAGACCGGTGGTATCGAGAACCGCCGATATATTCCTGCTCTCCGGCTTCTTCGGGCCTGTTACTCTTCGATGCGTTCGCCTTATTTCTTTGCAGTAAGTGAAAATATTTTTATTTTCGATGTAGGAAAATATATTTCATGAACTATAAAAAAGAATAAACGATGAAAAATATTCAGACAATTTCACTAAGATTTCTACCAAAATGTTTTTCCTTTTTCTGGTTGCTAACGGAAGGATTATTGCTAAGTAGCTTATTGCATCCTGTATGGGGGCAGGATTTATCGGAGAGGGGCAAACGGCCCTACGAACTTGAATGGGCAGGCCGTTTTACGGATGACCATGCACCGCTTGTAGATTTTGAGAATATGGGTGGGTGGACTGTAGTTGTAGAGGGAAACAAAGGTGTTGCAGAAATAAGTCGTTCCCAGGAACAGATGATATGGGGCAGATATACCTGTAAGGTTGCTTATACGGGCGATACTGCAGGCGCAAGTTTTCTTATACGTCCTCCTGAACCAATAGAAATAGCAGGTCCGTTTACTGCAGCAAATATGTGGGTATGGAACAATTACTGGATATGGAAGGGCGATAGAGGTAAACCCATGGTTAGAATAAGTCTTTTGCTGGAATCAAGCAAAGGACAGACTTATGAAATCCCTTTTTCGAGGGATCTGGATTGGCCGGGGTGGTACCTTATGCATATCCGGCTTACCGCAAAAGAACGTGAGATTTTTGCAAATGGTGGAATGTTAAAGGGTATTAGGTTAAGCAACTGCCGGATGGAAACCGAGGAGAATATTTTTCTGGATAATCTCTCATTTTACAAGGAAGACTTAAAACCACTTAAGTACGACGTTTTGCCACGGCCAGGAATTGATCTTGCTCCAGGCCAGGACTTGGGCGTCCATACGGGAAAAGAGCGACTCCCTTTTCCAACAAGAGAGGAGACCATGCTTCCGGAAAATATAACGGAAAATTATTCAACAGAACTGGTTCGCAAAGGGCAAACATATATCTTTCGTTACCGGGGTGATGATGGCACACTGGAATACAGATACAAACCACAGCGGGGAGACTTGGGAGACATCACAGCTCAATGGATGGATGGTTCATCAGGTGCCGTGAGACCAATGGATGGGGGAGGTGTCAGGCTGAAAACAGATGATGATGTTGAGGGATTGATCCAGGAACGCTTTGGTACTTATATAGCTAAAAATTCTCATACACAAGAACCTGCCAAAAAAGAATTGATTGATTGTAAAATATCCGGAGAGACCCTGGTGGCAAACTGGAAAATCAGCAGAGCGTCTCAATCTGCTATTGTTCAATATGTTTTCCGCCTTTGGCAAAAATCGCTTGTCACCGATGTGCATTGTCGTGGTGGTGAAGTAGGAGAAGTGACGTTGGGTAAGGTTAGTGGTGCCAAAAATCCACAGCTGATTGCTGTGCCTTATTGGGTGGGACGCCCTGAAGTTGTGCTTATGGGATCACCCGATAAGCCTCTTTATCTGACCTCATTTGTCGATTATTATCGTACCGGATCGTCCCGGTTATATTTTAAAAATAAAATCGAGGAAGATGGGGTTTATTGTGGTGGAGGTACATATTATATACCCAAAACTAATGGCAAACGTAATGATTGCCACGAAAGATTCTTTTTAACTCTTTCACCTCGTTTTGAAGAGACCTTGCCTACTATTCCCAATCCACCTTCCCGTTGGCGAAGTGTGGCTGCTAAATATTTGGTTTGTTACTATGAGGTACAGGACAGGGAATCTGACTATCTATACTGGAAAAATATAGCTCGTTATGGAATGAATAAGGTTATTATGCTGGACTGGGAGACTTGTTGGAGGGATGGAGCTGAAAGTTACACCTTTCGTACTGTTGCAGCTCCGGGGAAAGGTGGAGATGAAAATCTTAAAGAGTATATCCGTAAAGTTCAGGAATTAGGATTTCGTTATGCACTTTACAATAACTATGTTGATTTTGCTCCTGTAAATGCTTTATGGGATGAAGATTTGGTTGTTCGCATGCCAACCGGGGGATGGCAACAGGCATGGTTTCGCACTTATACTATCAAGCCGGCAAAAGCCGTAAAATTATCCCGTGTTATTACAACCATAATGCAGGATAAATTTAATCCGACTGCCGGAGGTCCTGATGTGCAAACTGCTGTAAGCCCATGGTCCCGTGTCGATTTTGATGAGCGCATGCCGGGTGCAGGAACTATGCTGACTCAGTATTATTCTTATGGCCAGCTATTACTTGAGCAGCAGGAAATTTGGAACGGACCTGTATATAGTGAGTGTGGAAATAATTATTATTACAGTGGTCTTACCACAGGAAGTGGGGCATGCGATCACGGTTATGACTTTAATAAGAAGCCTTGGCTGGTTGATTTTTATCTTCGCAAGATGCAACCTTTAAGTTGTAATTGGAGCTTAGGATATGGTGACAGGACGGAAGAAGATTGTGATCGTTTTTTTGCAAAAACCATCGCATTCGGACTTCCTGGCGGTTTTCTCGGAGGGTGGAGACATGAGTTCGATTATCTGATGATCAGAGGATATTATATGCTACAGCAATTGCAGTCTTCCTATTGCCAGGCATTAATAAAAGATATTCGGTATGCAAATGAAAAGGGAAAACTTTTGGATGTTTCAACGGCAATTGCCACAGGTGCTTACAAACGCTCTCAGATCAGATTGGAATATGATAACGGTTTGGTCATCTGGGTAAATGGTAATCATGCTGAAAATTGGAAAATTGCAAAAGCAAACCTTCCGCCTTCGGGATATTATGCCGGTAATAAAGATGGCAGCCTTGAGGTATTCAGCGCAATGATGAACGGGAAAAGAGCGGATTACGTACATGCACCTGATTATGATTATATCGATGGCAGGGGAAATTGGGTGGAAACTTCTATGGGCGCTACAGACGGACAGTTGATTATATTGAAGAAAAATGATGGTTCCCGTGAGATTATACCTTATGGTTCAAGTAAATTTGCTATTGCACTTGATAAAAAACCCAAATCTGTGGTTGCACTTGATATGGAAAGTAAAGAAATAGGACTGGCAAAAGGTGCAATGATGGGGAAAATGTATTATATTCAGCCAGTATCAGGTGCGATAAGTTATCTTTTAAAATTTTGAGATCTTACATTTACATGGAGTAATATGAAAACTTTTAATACGATATTAGTTCTTTTGATTCTGAGTAATCAAGTATGGGCAAAGGAGTATCATGTTTCAAAAGCGGGTAATGATCTGAATAACGGAACAAAAGGTTCACCATTCCTCACCATCCAGATGGCGGCAAATGTTGCTCAATCAGGTGATATAATTATTGTTCATGAAGGTATTTACCGTGAGCGCATTAATCCTCCCAGGGGGGGGACATCTGATAACGAACGTATTGTCTATCAAGCAGCCATAGGAGAGACAGTCATTATTAAAGGATCGGAAGTTGTCAAAGGTTGGAAGAAGGTGGAAAATGATACCTGGAAAGTGGTGCTGCCCAATCGTTTTTTTGGAAAATTCAACCCTTTCGCCGATGTTATCTCCGGTGACTGGTTTTTGGACAAAGGACGGTTACATCATACAGGTGCGGTTTATTTGAACGGAAAATGGTTAGATGAAGCTGCAAAAAAGGAGGAAGTACTTCAGCCTGCCACCCATGATTTGCTTTGGTATGCCGAGGTTAATGATGAAAATACGACCATTTGGGCCCAATTCGGAGGTGTTGATCCCAATAAGGAACTGGTCGAAGTCAATGTCCGCCAAGCAGTCTTTTATCCTGATCAACCCGGGATAAACTTTATTACCGTACGCGGCTTTATCATGGAACAGGCGGCTACACCGTGGGCCCCTCCGACTGCAGAACAGATAGGATTAATCGGTCCACACTGGTCAAAAGGTTGGATCATTGAAAACAACACTATCCGATATTCTGTTTGTTCCGGGATTTCGCTCGGGAAGTATGGCGACGAATTTGATAATAAATCAGAGAGTAGCTCCAAAGGTTATTTGGATGCCGTGAAAAGAGCACTGGCATCAGGATGGAACAAGCAACATGTCGGTAGTCATATCGTTAGAAATAACATCATACACGACTGCGAACAGGCCGGCATTGTCGGATCATTGGGGGCTATTTTCAGTACTATTTCCGGAAATGAAATTTACAATATTCACATCAGAAGACGGTTTTCCGGAATGGAGATGGCCGGGATTAAGATACACGGAGCCATTGATATGATCATAAGCAATAATCATATCTATCGAACCTGGCGTGGTATCTGGCTCGACTGGATGGCACAGGGAACCCGGGTAACCGGTAATTTGCTGCATGATAATGAGACTGCACATGATTTGTTTTTAGAAGTAAATCATGGGCCTTTGATCATAGATAATAACTTGTTTTTGTCTGCCAATTCTCTCAGAGATATTTCAGAAGGTGTGGCTTATGTACATAATTTGTTTGCCGGTCGGATTAATGTTCAGCCCAATAAAAGAAGAACACCTTATTTTAAGGCACATTCAACGGAAATCGAGGGATTAAAACAAATTGTCTGTGGCGATGTTCGATTCTATAATAATATATTTACGAGTTTTAACGGCCCTGCTCCGTGGCCTGAAAGAACAGGACCAAAAGAGAAGGGAGCATTTTTTGGCCTGGCTCAGTACAATAAAGTTGGGATGCCCGTGTACGTGAATGGTAATGTGTTCCTTCAAAAAGCCAAACCTTGTAAACAAGCCAAAAAACCGCTGTTGGATCCGGGATTTGATCCCGGTTTAAGTCTACAGAAAAAAACGGATGGTTGGTGGTTGGATATAATGGCCGATACTTCCTGGGTTTTACAGCAAAGAGTTCTGATTACCTCTGAAATGCTTGGTAAAGCAAAAATTCCCGGCGTACCTTTCATGATGCCCGATGGTTCTCCGATAATCATTGATACAGACTTTCTTCATAAAAAGAGGAGTAATATAAATCCGATGGTTGGCCCCTTTGAACACCTGTTACCGGGCAAAAACAAATTAAAAGTTTGGTAAACTAAATTAATCTACCTGCTATGAAACATTTATCTCTGGTTCTCTTGATGTTTGTATTATTGCTGCCCGCAATTGCCCAAAAGCATAATTCCGCGGTTATCCCTGCTCACCATCTTGATAAAAAAGGCTGGCGCGAACGTCATGAACACATTCTTGAAAAAGTCAGAACCTCTGATCCAAAGCTCATATTGATCGGGAATTCCATTACCCATGCCTTGGATAACCCCGACAGAAAAATTTTATGGGATTTGTACCTCGATAATCTGGATGCAGTGAACATGGGAATTTCAGGTGACAGAACAGAGAACGTGATATGGAGGCTGCAAAATGGCATTTTGGAAGCAATCAATCCAAAAGTAGCAATCCTTCTCATTGGTACAAATAATACGGACGGCAAACATTATCTGGAGATAAGTCCCCCGGAAGAATTGGCGGAAGGAATATGGAAGATCTGTTCCATCATAAGAGAAAAATTACCAGAAACCGAAATTATCTTGCCGGGAATCCTGCCCTATGGTTATAAACCCAATCACAGGGATGAGATGAACTGAACAAAGCGACCAATAAAATTATTGCCAGATTTCCCGAGAAAGACAGTAAAATCCATTATTACGAGATTGGATATCTCTGTGTGAGATTGCCTGTAAGCAATAACGGTAAAAATTTTATTTCACTTGGCAGACTTAAACCGACTGAATTTCATGGTTGGCAGGATACAGGAAAGGGATGTAAACATGCAATAGAAGAAGTTACAGCCCGCTTTTTCCGGTTTGTTTTCGATACATGCGACACACCGGAACCTTCTGAAAACAGGGAGGGAACAAAAATGCGTAATAGAAATAGGTTGTCTGCTTCAGAAAGGCGTGATAAACTATTTCTTAATCTTGGACGAGTTGCTAATCTTGCTGAAGTGAAAATAAATGGCAATGACCTTGGAGTTTTATGGAAACCTCCGTTTATTGTCGAGGTGTCTGACTATGTAAAGCCGGGCAGGAATGTGTTGAGTGTTGCTGTGACAAACACCTGGCATAACCGGTTAGTGGGTGATGCCGCTTTGCCTGAGGATAAGCGAATAACAAACATGGCTTCTATTAAAGAAGCAGGATCCGGCCCTGTGGCGGATATTAAGGTGTCCGGACTGATGGTCCTGTTAAATTGATAACAGCAAGAAAAATAGTTAAACTGTATTAAAAAAATAACCTGACTGGAATCTTGGGATAGTGAATCCGGTAGCTGGAATGTAGTGGAAAATGGGTGAAATGGCATGGGTATTTGTGAATGAAAGGATTATGGAATCGTTTGGGCTCTTCCTGTAGTGGGTGATTCAAAACCGGATAAACAACAGTATGCCAAAAAATATTAATATGATAATTGAATAGTATACCCAAAAGTGCTATCTTTATGCCGTGCTATACATAGAGCGAGGAACCAACAGATTTTTATTAACCAATACATTGAATTTCAAAGACAATTAGATGTTTACTATAATAAATAATAAAAAACCATATTTCTTACTGAGTTATACATTTGAATTTTGCTTTGATTAAAAGAATTTCTTGGGATTTCCACCCGTCTAACGCCGCCCATACGAGCTATCCCGGGCCGCTACTTATCCTCTCTTTGAGGAGATATCAAAAATTTCTTTGAAAATTTAGGGTAAGGTGTACTATAGGATAATAACAGACAGCATTTTGATGCGGATATGTTTGACAGACTCTTGCTGGTGAGTGCTATAAGAAAAAATGACTTTAGTTATAGAATGCAATAAATATTTTGTTAAAACTTTATTTTTATGGAAAGGAAAAAAATTTTGATTTTGGGAGCCGGCCTGGTCGGTAGTGCCATTGCCATGGACTTGGCGACGAATCATGAAGTGACATCCGTAGATATCAATGAAGAGGCTCTTTTGAAACTGGAAAAAAAATATGGAATTCGTACCATCCTTGCCGACCTGTCAGCCCCTGGGACAATTGAAAAGATCGTGAAAGGTTTTGACCTGATTGTTGGGGCTGTGCCTGGGTACATGGGATACCGGACCGTCCAGGAGGTAATCCGTTCCGGAAAAAATATGGTGGATATTTCTTTTTTCCCACAGGATCCTTTTCTGTTGGATGAAGAGGCAAAGAAAAAGAAGGTCTCTGTGGTGATTGATGCCGGAGTGGCTCCTGGTATGAGCAATGTTCTGCTGGGATATTATGCGACACAAATGGAAGTGGAAAAATATACCTGCTTTGTGGGAGGACTCCCCGTGATCAGGGAATGGCCGTTTGAGTATAAAGCCGTTTTTTCTCCCATTGATGTGATTGAAGAATATATCCGGCCTGCCCGGTATAGAGAAAATGGTAAACTGGTGGTGAAACCGGCCCTTTCGGATACCGAACTCCTTGATTTTGAAGGAATAGGTACACTGGAAGCATGGAATTCCGACGGGTTGCGTACATTGCTTAAAACCATGAATGTGCCGGATATGATTGAGAAGACCTTGAGATATCCGGGAACAGTTGAATATATCAAGGTGCTGCGCGAAAGCGGTTTTTTCTCTTATGATGAAATCGAGGTGAATGGGAAAAAGATTCGTCCTATAGATGTTACGGCCCGTATGTTGTTTCCGAAATGGAAACTTAAACCCGGGGAGGAAGATTATACGGTTATGCGCGTAGAGATATCCGGACGGCAGAATAATTTGAAGAAAAAATTTTTATATACGTTGCTTGACAGATATGACCGGGAGAAAGAAATAACCTCCATGGCGCGTACAACCGGTTTTACATGCACGGCTATTGCAAACCTCATGCTGGAGAATAAAGTGGAAGGACCGGGAATTATTCCTCCTGAAAAAGTGGCAGAAAAAGAAGAAAATTTTACTTTTATCCTTCAATATCTCAAAGAGAGGAATATTGAATGTAAGCTTAATTAGTAATAAATTTACTGCTAACAGTCCTTTGTTGAAAATCAGGTTTGATCGGAAATGCATATATCATTCTTTATAATAACTTTTAATTAATCATGTTAAAGAAAAATGAATACGAACAAAAAGAGGTATATATTCCCGATCTGTTTTTTCTTCTTGTTTCTCACTTCTTGTAATTCCAAGAATCCCCAAAATACATCAACACAAAATGATTATATTGGTAATGAATTAACCGAATTGAATAACAGACTTTCCAAAGGATGGAACACCTGGTATACCGGGAGTGTATTGACCCATGTGTTGTTACCTGAATGTTTTATCATCAATTTTCAATTAGTTTCTGGCCAAACCGGGGATACACTGAAAGAAGCTTTATTCGGGAGAGATGATTACGACTCAAAAGAAAATGTTATTCCCGGACCTCATTCTTACGATGGATCCTATACAGAACTTCTTGCTGAGTGGCAGGACATCAGTATTAAGGTTCAAAGTGCCGCCAAAGACGATCAACTGTATTTGTTGATTACACCCATCCGGTATTCACCTGGTGATGAACTTTTAATAATTCCACAAATGTTATGGGGCCGGAAAGGGGGCATTACAGTCAACAATGGGTTGATAAGGGCAAATACTCCCTCAGGAGATATTGAAGTTACCGCTGTCGGAGGTCAATTTAAAATAACCCCCGAAAACATAAAGGCTTCGCTGCGTGAAGTGATAGCCCTTTCATCTGATGCCTCAAAATCAACGGAGGATATAGAAGAGATCATTAACGATTCAAAAACAAAATTTTTAGCCGGAATACCAAATTATAAAGAAGCAAAGGAGTTGCACAATGCGATGCAAACAGTCCTGGCCTGGAACACCATTTATGATCCCATAAACAACAGGACGATTACTCCGGTAAGTCGTAATTGGGCTGCACCTGCTGGTGGCTGGGTATTGTTCGAGTGGGACACATACTTTGCATCTTATATGTTATCTCTTGACAATAAAGATTTGGCCTATGCCAACGCGATTGCTATCACAAAAGAGATTACTGATAAAGGATTTGTTCCAAATAATACACAGCCAGGGCATAAAAGTGAAGACCGTTCGCAGCCCCCTGTCGGATCATTTGTTGTAAAGGAGATTTATCGGAAATATAGAGAAAAGTGGTTCTTGGATGAATTGTTTGATGATTTGCTGAGATGGAATCGCTGGTGGGCTGATAATCGGGATATAGATGGCTACTTATCCTATGGTACAGATCCTTATGATTTTGGAAATGTTAAATATCGTTCGACCAGGGGAATAGGTAAACTGCAGGGAGCCAAGTGGGAATCCGGACTGGATAATTCTCCCATGTATGATGATGTTGTTTTTGATACGACGTTCCATCAAATGATGTTGGCCGATGTCGGTTTAATGAGTCTCTATATTAATGATTGCCGGAGCTTGGCTGAGATTGCCGGTGTCTTGGGAAAAACCGAAATAATGAAAGAATTAACAGAAAGAGCAGAAAAGTATTCAAAGAAACTTGAAACACTCTGGAATGACGAATTTGGCCTTTATCTGAATAAGAATCTGGCAACCGGAAAATTCAGTTACAGGTTATCACCCACCTTATTCTATCCGCTTCTTGCAAAAGTTCCTGATCAGCACCAGGCAAGACGAATGATTGACGAACATTTTTATAATCCGGAAGAATTCTGGGGTGAGTTTATTATACCTTCCATTGCCCGAAATGATTCGGCTTTTAAGGATAACTTATACTGGAGAGGAAGGATCTGGGCTCCTATGAATTTTCTGGTATATCTGGGCATAAGAAACTATGATTTGCCCGACGCACAAAAGGATATGGTTGAAAAATCAAAAAACCTGCTTTTAAAATCTTGGTTGGGAGAGAAGCATGTTTATGAAAACTACAACGCTGAAACCGGACAAGGTGACGATGTCGCCGGATGGAGTGATAAATTTTATCATTGGGGTGCTCTGTTGGGATTTATTGATATGATTGATGAAGGATATGTACCTTCTCCCCAGTTCCCTTTAAAATAAAAATAATTAACGGGACATAAATGAGTAAAAAAATAAGTTTGTAATGAAAAAGTTTTTTTTATTTCTGATTGTCGGAATCTTTCAATTTAATGTATATAACCAAAATCCAATTCTTCCGGTACAGGCTGGAATTACTGACCCCCATATTCATGTTTACGACGGCGTGGCGTATATGACTGCCTGTCACGATAGTTCCATTGACAGTAAGTGGTTTAGTATAAATTATTGGGTCATGTATTCTTCGACTGATCTTGTAAACTGGAAACTGGAATATACCTTGCATCCTGAGGAAACCTTCATCGGGAAGCCTTATAATCAATGCTGGGCCACAGATTTTGCAAAAAAGGATGGCCGGTTCTACTGGTACTTTTCTCAGCATAATCTTGCCATTGGGGTCATGACGGCTGAATCTCCCGGAGGTCCTTGGAGAGATCCGCTGGGTAAACCCCTGTTGAAACAAGGAGATGTTCCTACTGATCCTTATGATCCGGGTGTCGTTGAGTATGACGGAAATTATTATATCGTTTTCGGAGTGTGGAATTATTATATTGCCAGGTTAAATGATGATATGATATCACTTGCAGAAAAACCAAGGAAAATTATTATAAACAATCCGCGTGGCCCGTATAATCTTGACGGTATGAATAAGAAACACCCAACGGATGACAAACCTTACATTCATATCTGTAAAGATAAATTCTATTTATCATGGGGTTGTTTTTATGCTATGTCGGATAATATCTACGGACCATATGATTATAAGGATGCCATCCTGAATGATTCGAGCTTTGCAGAAGGTTATAAAGAACCTACCTGGCCTAACGGGTTCAGACAGGGACGCCATGGATCATTTTTTGAAATGAATAACCAATGGTATTTCAGTTATGACGATATGAGTCAGACTGGAAACAGGTTTTTTAGATCTGCCTTTATCAGTTACGTTCATTATAAGAAAAACGGAGAAATTGCTCCCATCAGAGTGGATGGAATAGGTGTCGGACAATATGATGCAAATAAAGGAAGCATTGAAGCGGAAGACTATTTTAATGCACCAAAAATGAATATTATTGAAACAAACGATGGAGGATTTGCGGTCGCCAAAATAAATAATGATTTTTTTCTTACATATCCGAATATCGATGGACTCTCTCAAAAATCAAAGATAGAATTCAATGTTACTGTTCTTGAAAAGGTAACGATTGAGGTTCATCAAGACTCTCCGAATGGTAAAAAACTGGCCTCCTATAGGCTTCATAAACGTGCCGGGAAAGATCTACCCCATCTATACGTTTTTGATTTCCCTGAACAGAAAAAAACAACCAGTCTCTGCTTTGTGTTCAAAGGGAATAAAAATAAAAAAGACCTTTTGATTTTCGATTCTTTTTTATTCAAATAAATAGTTATATTTGTTAATCATCTTAAGAAATTGGGTAAAGATTTGATTTTGTTGAAGTACAGAATTGAAAAACCATGTGAAAAGATATCTGTTCACGATGAAGATTAAATTCCTGTTGAATGAAGTTAAAAGGTCACTTTTTCTGAGTATGAATTACCGGATAGAATATTCTTTTACAAAAAGAAACAGAGGTTAATAAATAAATTTAATAAAAAATGAAAGGTGTGTTTAAAGATTTTTCATTGATTGTCATGATTTTCATGGTTCAGGCAATGTTATTTTCGAATGTTGCTTTCACTCAGTCAAATTCTTCAGGATTGAATAACCAATCTGTTGTCCCGGATAAGACAAAAGAAATTCTGAAGGATATATATGAAGGGGAAGCATTTAGAGTAAAATCATTTTGGGCACGCTGGCTCCCGGATGGTTCGGGTTATTTGGTCTTTGAAGAAATCCCGGAAACTCGTTCGCGTATATTGGTAAGTTATGATGCTGACGGTGTAAACCGGACCGAACTGATTTCTTACGATAAACTTGACATACCCGGATATACAGAGCAAAGCAGGATTGAAAACTATACTTTATCTCCGGATGGCAGTAAGATTCTTTTTCGGTTGACCAATATTGACAATGAAGATCAGAACGCAGGGTATTGGTTGCTTGAACGAAAAACCGGAGCACTGAAAAAAGTGAAAGCCGGAAGGAACAGCAGTATTTCTCCTGATGGTGAACATATTCTCTTTCTCAACAAAGGAGATATTTACGTCTATGATCTGATGAATGAAGAAACAATCCGGCTTACGTATGATGGTGTTCCCGGAACTGTTTCGAACGGAAAAGCTGTGTGGAGCCCAGATGGCACGAAAGTTGCTTTTGTAAGGTCTGATGCCTCCAATGTCCGGATAAGGTATTCGCTCGTTCCGGGTGATCCGACTTATCCGGAGGTAAAAGAGGAGAGGTTTGCCAGGGTAGGCGGTAATATTTCTGTATTAAAAGTTGGGGTGGTAGATATAAAAGGGCAGGAAACCCGGTGGTTGCCCATCCCTATTCCAAAAGAGGGATATTACCTTGGAGAGGTTAGCTGGGTAGGAAATTCTGACGAAGTACTGGTGGAAAAAAGAAGTCGTTTTAGAGACCACCGGCAGTTTTTGATTGCCAATGTTAACAATGGCAGAATCACCAATGTATACGAAGAATCTGATCCGGCGTGGGTCGTTGCATCTTATGGTACCAACGGAGGAGTGAATTGGATTCATAATTATCGTGATTTTATCGTTTTGAGTGAAAAAGACGGCTGGAGACATGCATATTTGTGTTCCCGTGACGGAAAGAAAGAGTCTTTGCTAACGCCCGGAGATTATGATATTATTGGTCGTGCCGGAATAGATGAAGACAATGGATGGTTTTACTATTATGCATCTCCCTTGAACGGTACCCAAAAATATTTGTATCGTGTGCGTTTGGATGGTAAAGGTAGAGCCCAGCGGGTAACACCGAAAGACCAGCCCGGGACGCATAATTACAATATTTCTCCCGACGGTAAGTGGGCATTCCATACCTACTCATCCGCCAATATTCCCCCGGTGACTGAACTGGTAAGACTGCCGAAACATGAAGTAGTTACCGTTTTGGAAGATAATAAGGATCTTCGTAAAAAAATGAAGTTACTGAATCCTCAACCTAAAGAATTTTTTACTCTGGATATTGGTAACGGTATCGTTATGGATGCTTGGATGATCAAGCCGCATGATTTCGATCCGTCCAAAAAATATCCGGTATTTGTATATGTTTATGGGGAACCTCATGGACAAACCGTCATGGACTCCTGGGGACATGCCATGGCTGACTTCCACCGGGCGATTGCTGATCTTGGGTATCTCGTCGTTTCAATAGACAATCGTGGAACACCATGCCCCAAAGGAGCAGCATGGCGCAGAGCTGTTGCTGGAAGTTTAGGTCCCTTGTCGACAGAAGAACAGGCTGCTGGTTTGAAGGAACTGGCAAGAACCCGGCCTTATGTGGATCTTAACCGGGTTGGTATCTGGGGCTGGAGCGGTGGAGGATCTAATACCCTGAATGCCATGTTTCGTAAACCGGATCTCTATAAGGTAGGTATTGCTGTTGCCCCAAAGCCACAGCCTCACCTTTATAATGCCTGGTTCCAGGAGATCTACATGAAAACCCCTGAAGTGAATCCTGAGGGATATCGCCGGTCGGCCCCGATAAACTTTGCAGAAGGACTGAAAGGAGACTTGCTGATTATCCACGGGACGGGGGAAACCAACACCCATATACAGATTACCGAAGGCTTGGTGGATCGCCTGATCGAACTGGGTAAACCGTTCGATTACTTTACTTATCCTAATCGTGACCATGGTCTAAGGAAAGGAAAAGGAACCTCATTGCACATGAGACTGCTTCTGGTGAGGTATCTGCTCACGCACTTGCCTGCGGGTGCGCGTTAAATCTCTTACTATATCATTCCAAAATGTGTAAAACCAATTCCAAAATCTTTTCCTCTCCTTTTCCTATCTCAGTGTCATTTTAACGGGTTTGTTTACATTCATCTTAATCCACAGAACCAGGTCTTCTCCGTGAAGCCCTTTCCGGATACCCTGCCTGAAGTCGTCACCCTGCATGATATTCTTGCCATTAATCGAAAGTGTTGCCGGCCGACTACCCCAATTCTTGATGATAATGGCAGGATTAATAAGAGGAAAATCTTTTGAGGCTTTCAGCACAAAAGATAAGGGAGTCGAATGACCCGGATTTGTTTTCTCAACCAGGTATGCCCGTTCCGATTGATCATAACCTTTTACCTTATAACCATTAGAAGTGATTTCCATTATTGGGGCCTGCAGCCATGATTTGGCAAGAGGAACGAGATCTTCAGCTTTTTTATCTGTCATTCCATGCAACATGATCCTGGTGCGCGTACGGTCGGTGTATTCATAATCTTTCCATTGTACAAATGTGGTAAGATTAAAATGGCTGGGGCGATCCGGTATCGACACCCATCTGCCGTCTCCGGGAATCTGTGCTACCGGCCAGTGGTTCCACCATCCGTACACCGTTGGCACCGGGTCTTGCCTGTATCCGTTTTGTGCCATCTTAGCTGCGTAGGTTCTGAAAAAAGGAGAATCCCAGGTGCCTTCCACGGTATTAACAGGATCCGGAGGCAAGATAAAGAAGGGACGGTATTTTGATTTAAGATTTACGTAAGACATATTAGCGCCTTTCGGTTCAGGCATCTCTACCTTCAAATCTTCATCATGCCATGAATAGTTGTGAACATCACCTTTCATATTAATAAGCGAAATAGCATCCCTTTCGATTACATCATCGGGATATTTACCAGGAGGCAGGACAACGATCTGTTCTTCCCAATCGTGTTTACGTTCAGGCTTGGAATAATGCAACTCCATTTTTCTTACTCCCACCATATCGGGATAAATAATGTAGAATTCATCACACCATTCGCCCCTGCCATCGTCACTAACGGCTGCAAAATGATAAAAAGCATCGGCAAGGGCATAACGCCAGTGTATGACAACGCGGGCATCCGTATTTTCCACTATACGGACACGCGAATATCTGCATTGTCTGTCCATCAGAGGTTCGGCACAGCTTTCTACATCACCGCCCCAGGTTTCAAGCCATTCATTCGTATACCAGATATCGTTTTCCGTTACCCAGCATGGAACATAACTTGTCCCCCGCCAGAAAATGAGTTGAACAGGCGAAGCATCAAAACGCACAAACAGGTCTGGTACATCGCTTACCCGCCATAAATCATCCCATTCTTTATAGTAGTTAAGCTTTGTGTAAAATGCTCCAAAGGTTCCTGAACCAACAGGCCCTTTGGGAAATTTTGTACGGTTGCTTAATGCCGGAACAGGAGGATTGGTTACGGCGGCGAACTCATTACGCAATTCAACGTCGGTTTTTGCCTTTCCCGTTATTTTTATATCATCCAGTAATCCGTCCAGAAAGAAATACGTGTTTTTAGTGGTTAATTGATATTCATACCATGTTTGTGGATTGTTGTTCCTGCCAATCGTGAGAGAACCATATCTTACTGGTATATAATTTCCTTCAATATCTGCTTCAGCGGCTTGCTGCCCGTTAATAAAGACAGATATCTTATTGTCCGGCTCATACACAGCTGCAACATGTGTCCAATGATTCAATGGGATTTTCATGATAGTTGTCGCTTCATACCACGAATTGCCGGCAGCAATTTTAAAACGTATACGACCTTCCTGATCAACTCCAAAAAAGAATCCTTGTCTTTCAGGATAAGAACAATCGATGACGGGTGACCATGACCAGGGGTAGCTTGCCAGAGCAATCCAGGATTCCACAGTGAAAGCACCTTTCGGACTATCTGAAGCCCTTATTTTTCTTCTGATATAGGTACGAAAACCATCCAGTTTAACAGCGTCCCCGTGTATACCTGGTACGTACGCATAATTGCCGCACACCGAGTCTTTTTTTTGTCGAACCTCTTCGATAATGATCGGGCCGTTTTTCTTGTCAAAGGACCACCAGTCAATGACTTTATTGTCTTCGTTTCTTATTGTTTCTTTTAATCCGGTTTGAGCAAAGGATGATGCATTAATCATACTAAAAAGCAAAAACCCCCTTAGGAATAGCAGATGAAAATATCTGAATTTGATTTTCATGTTAATACTGTTATTTTTAGTTGTGCTTCTTAATTGAATTATTATTAAAACAGATTTAAATGAATTTATTGTTTGTAATGAGTGATAAAATGATAAAAATGGTTTCCAGTTATAATAATAGCATCTGTGAGCAAAGATAATAAAATACTTTGAAAAAATTTGATTAATAGATTCCGCGTACTATGTAATAAATAAATAAAAAATGTTATTTTTGTTTGAAATAAATAAATAAAAATTAATCTGTTTGATAATGATACCTGGAAATTTTAATTTACGTCAATGTATTAAAATGCTGATCATATTTGTTTTAACCATCAACTTTATAAGTTGTCGAACATTACCGGTAAATCATAAAAGACCAAATTTTCTTGTTTTGATTGCTGATGATCAAAGATGGGATCAGTTAAGTTATGCGGATCACCCCATAATTCCGGAGTTACAAACTCCGAACATGGACAGGTTGGCCCGGGGTGGCGTTTACTTTAGAAATGCTTTTGTGACAACTCCCATTTGTGCAGTTTCCAGGGCAAGTATAATGACCGGAATGTATGAAAGCACCCACGGCATGAATCATTTTAAGACATCTTTGAAGCCCGAAATAATTAGTAAAAGCTATCCCTCAATATTGCATGATAATGGTTACAGGACAGGAATACTTGGTAAATGGGGTATGGGAACTGATGGTACCGAAGCTGTCTTTGATGTGTTTAATGCATGGGCGGATCAGGGAAGGTATTTTCATGAAACCGATAGTGGAAAGATTCATAATTCGGTGTGGCTGGCCATCAAAGCCAGGGAGTTTCTTGAATCCTGTACTTCTAAAAAACCATTTTGTCTTACGGTATGTTATAAATCTCCTCACCATCCTTATCAACCTGACGAGCGGGACAAACATCTGTTTGATAATGTAATTATTCCGAAGAGAAAATCAGATACACCGGAGGCTTATCAGGCTATGGCGTCTCATGTGATGGAAAAATCACTGAACAGATGGTGCTACTTTGATGAGAGAAAAGATGAAGCAACGAGAAACAGGTTTGAAAAGAATTTCCTGCGTTGTGTTGTAAGTTTGGACAGATCTGTAGGACAGATTTTACAAACACTTCAGGATTTGAAACTGGATAAAAATACCTATGTAATTTACCTTTCAGACAACGGTTATTTATGGGGCGAACATGGTCTTGGAGGGAAATGGCTTCTATATGAAGAATCCATTAGGATTCCGATGATTTTATATGGTCCTGGCATACCGGATACTATGAAAGGTAAAAAACTTGATAATCTTGCCTTGAACATTGATATTGCCCCGACAATATTGGATTTGGCAGGTATTCCTATTCCTTCTAAAATGGATGGAATAAGTTTATACCCATATATTGAAGGAAATCTAACCCCATTGAGATCAGACTTTTTTATGGAACATGTTGGTGTCATCGATGTGGAAAATCCAATCCCCGATAGCAGAGGGGTACGTTCTGAGGAATGGAAATACATACGATATGTAAATGTGGAGCCCGAGGTGGAGGAAATTTATAATATCAGAAAAGACCCTTTGGAATTGCATAACCTGATTAATGACGATAATTATACTGAAATCAGAAATCAATTGAGGGAAAGGTATGATTATTATATAAATTCCCTGCAGAATGATTCAAATTAAATGATCGTTTTATGGAATCGGTTCCTAATCAGATATAAAGAATTCGGTAAAAAGTTGAATAAAAAGTTATCACAGAAATCTTGTTGAGGCACATTAATATATAATTATTATTCTTTAGGAAGGTGGCCCAAAGAGAGATAGATCAGATGTTAATTCCTTATAGACTCATCGATTATGCTTTACCGGAAGATGTATCCAATCCGCCCTGCATTACTTTGCATTACTTTCCTTTCAAACTGTTAACTGTTTTTTAGTTGTATGAATACCTCTTTGGTTTCTGATGTTACTATTACCCTGCCACTTTCATTATCTTTTTCAATCATAGAGCCCCGGATGATTTTAACCCCTTGTATGTTTCTGACCAGCTCGGGTAAATTAATTACATAATTTCCATCCGGTGAATCTCCGACAAAGGAAACGTGAATGGTATTCTTGGATTTTAAAATTTGCAGATCCATCTTTTTCCCATCATTGATATATACATTTTTCCAAGAGATTTTTCCCCCGTTTTCCAACCAGTATTCCGGAATGCCACGCCCAATGATCACGGTACCATCTGCTTTTACGGAAACGCATAATTGAAGAAGTGCCTGCCGGATAAACCCCAGTGCCCATGTTTCAAAGTCAGTAGCCGGGGAAGTCCAATCCCCGGGAGTTTTCGGACGGTGAAAGCTTTCCCCCCAGTTGTAAGGTACTGTTTGATTTTCAAGCAACCATTCAATGCTCTCTATTACTTTTGTTCTATATTTGTCAGAATAGAGTAATTGTAATCCCATCCCTGCATTGTAAGCGGCTCCATATTTTGCTCCCCACCAGGCGCCAAAGGATCCTTTTGGATTACCAATAGCCTCCGATTGACTGATCCATTTTTCTACAGAAGAATCAAAATAATCTTTCCAGGTACCACCAAGGTCATAACCTTTTAAGTACGCACCCCAGGGAAAGGTGGACATCATAAGGGTCGTCCCAAACCAGTTACCGGGACCACTCAAAAGATGGTCGTTCCAGTCGAAACTGAAGCAGGCATTGTACCAGTTTGAATTTTTTTCTTTCATTGTAATTTTAAGAGCCTGATTGAGGCAGCGATTCAGTTGTATCATTTCATCCCGGGCCCATTCAGCTTCTCCTAAATCATTGAGTGTTTTACAGATGTATTCGTAAGAAACCAACCCATGAAGTGCAGAAAAATTATCCACTACCAAATAGTTGTGCCCGTTGTCGAGAGTAGATGATTTTGGAAGCAAGCCATAAGGCCCTTTTCCTATGAATTCATTCTTTAGTTGAGATTCCCGGAATTCATGAATAATATGGGCACATCTTTTAATATTTTTTCTTAATTGTTTGTTGAAAAAAGCCGTGTCTCCCGAAGTTTGTAAATATTGGGCAAGGCCTATAATATACTTGGGTATAGCATCAAGATATTTCTCGTTTTCCAGTACTCCTTGGCTTAAACGATCATAAGTAACACCAAGCATTATTTTTTTTGCGATCTCCCATTGTCCTTCCAGTATATATTGGATGACCATGTCTGGAATATCGTGAGTAAATGTCCTGTCATACTGGTAAAACCCAAAAGGATTTCCTCCGCTACCTCTTTGTTCATAGTCGTCAGGTGTTTTTACAGTAGCGTTAAGCATATAAGGAATTGAGGATTTCCATAAATTCACCAGCCGTATATCGGGCAATGCTACAGGATGAGTAATAGTGGATAAAAGATGGTCTAATTCGGATTTAACCGCCGAATAATGATGTATAAAACTTCCGGCGGAAAGAATTTCTTCAACAGACGCAGTTCCATTGGCAGGAGACACAAACTCAAAATTCACAGACTCCCCGGTGTCTAGTGAAGCGGATAAAGAAATGAGATCCCTGCTTTCTTTATTCAATTTAGGATGGACGTTCGTTATAAAACTTCGATTAGCCACTTCTTTCCCATTTAAAAGTAACTTAACATTCTTGGGCGCTGTACTTTCATTGCTCAGGGTAACCTGCGTATAAACTGCATCAACGCTATTGTTTAATATTCTGTCACCAATATGTTGTATTTTTACTTTTACTCCCTGATGTTTCCATTCTGAAACCGGACTGGGCATATAATTTTCAGCCAGATACCATTTGATATTCTGGCGTCTGTCCGTTGCTTTTTCATCCGGATAAAAAGGTTTACCATCATCAACGCTGATCAAGAACAGAATCACTTTTGATGCGTCAGGATGCCAGGGTTTCTTAGTATATCTCCAGCTATGATCATCCCGGGAAGGTATTTTAGGACGTCTGGGATACAAAGCGCCTCCCATGAGCGAAATAGCCCTGGGATGGTCTTCTTTCCAGCCGAAATATATCCAATGCCTGTTATCCAGTCTTGCATAAGGGACCACCAATGGTGATGGTGAAATATTAAACTCAAAAACTCTTGGGCCGGTCTTGTGCAAGTATTCTACCCTGATTTTGTGATACCCTTTTTCAAGCGATACGGATGTTCTGAAGTGATGATCCCTGTGTTTCATCTCCAGCACCAGCTTGCCATCAATCAGTACACGGGAGTGACCATCGGTATGCAACCAGACATCAAGCAGGTCCTTTTCCCTTAATAAAAAAGTACCGGTAAACAGAATTGCAAAATTTTCATTCTCTTTTAACCAGTCTACGGATATCTGTTCCGAGATTCCTGAGGCTGCAGGAACAAGACTGTCAAAATCAGGTAGACTTTGCCATTTGCCTTTAACCAATTGATAAGAGATCTCACCCCATCGTATAGTTTCTTTTCGGGAAGTACATGAAGAAATCAATAAAGAACAGACTACCATCAGAAAAAGTAGATGTTTACGAATTCTAACAGGTGATTTCATAAAACAGGTATTATGTAAATGATTATATTGTTGCAACAAAAAAATCACAATCACAAATTTCCTCTAAAAATAATATGTATTTTTATTCGCTTGGTTGAATTTTTCAATTCATAATACTTTGGTTAAAACTTAATTTTAGATGTTTTACCACTGTAAATAATTTGTCTGTTTGGTTTATCAACAGGTTGAAAACCCTTCACCTTTCCCTTTTCAATCAAGACAATTCTAAACTCACGCTTTTCTATCATCCCTGGAAAATGGCCCTTTCTTTCTCCAATGGTTAGTGTCCGGGTAGCATCTTCCCAGTTAAAATCGATGGTAGTAAAAGCCCCTTTCTCATAATTGTAATTATCGTTTTCGTCTTCATAGAGCGTGAAGGACCCATCGGCCCCCGTAACAATTCGGATTTCCAAAGGACTGCCAGGTTTTTCCGTTGCATATTGAATATATGGGCCCATAGGAATAACTGCACCGTGCTTTAAAAATAATGGGAGTGTTGCTATATCAGCTTTAACAGTAATTTTCCTTCCTCCTTCCAAAACTTCTCCTGTCCAGAGGTTGGTCCAGTTGGCTCCCTTCGGTAAATAAACGGTTCGCTCACTTACACCTCCCTCTTTTGGACGGCCATTGGTTACAGGACTTGTGATAGGTGCCACCAGAAAATCATTCCCAAAAAGGAATTCATCATTTATATCCCAAGTATTCTTGTCCTTAACAAAATCCATTGGCAGGGCCCTTAACATGGTGCTGTTTTCATTAGTAATTTTCCAGGCCCATGAATAAATATAAGGAATAAGCCGGTAGCGAATATTTATATACTTAAGAATTGCATCATAATATGGATCACCTGGTTTTCCAAAATGCCATGGCTCACGAGGCCGATGGTCGCCATGGGAACGAAAAACAGGCAGGAAAGCGCCAAATTCAAGCCACCGGGTGTACAGTTCGCCGTAATCTCCATTGAAACCATTAAATAATCCGAACGGTGCATCATCAATGAAAAATCCACCAATATCAAATGTCCAGTAGGGAAGGCCAGAGAGTGAAAAATTTAATCCGGCTGCTATTTGACTATGCATAACCTCCCAAGTGGCATAAATATCCCCTGACCAGGTAACCGAAGCAGTTCGCTGTTGTCCGGCGAAGGCCGAACGTGTTAGAATAAATACTCGTTTGTCAGGTATGTCTTTTCTCCATCCTTTATATACGCCTTCATTGGTAACCAGAGAATACGGATTCAGATAGCGGGCTCTTGTCCCCAGGGAGGTTGGTCCCCAATTTTTGATTTCTGCCTCATTGATCTCTCTGTCGTCGGTAAAAACCCGCTCTGGTTCGGTGGCATCCATCCATAAGCCATCAACTCCATACTTCATCAGACCATCTTTGATATAAGTCCAGTAAAGTTTCCTGGCGTTATCATTAAAAGCATCATAAAGCTTTCCTCCCTTAAACCAGCTTATCTCACCCTTCGACAACCAACCGTTTTTGTCCATTTCCTTATAAATTTCAGTTTTATATCCGAGTACAGGCCAGATGGATAGCAGATAATGCATGTTCAAAACCTCATGAACCTGTCTTAGAGTCTTTTGAGGATCCGGATATTTATCAGGATGAAATTTCATTGAACTCCAAAAACCGCGATCATCTCCCCAATATTGCCAATCCTGAACTATTACATCTATCGGGATTTTCATCTTACGAAATTTTGTGGCAGTGGAAAGCAGGTCATCCGAGTTCAGATATCTTTGTTTGCTTTGAAAATATCCATATGCCCACTTGGGAAACATGGGAGCTTTGCCGGTAAGTTGACGATAGCCATCAATGATTTCCTCCATATTGTCTCCCAAAAAAACATAGAAATCAATTTTATCTCCTACTTCTGATGACAAACTCATGCCATCTTTTCCATCCCGAAAAATAGTTCTGGAATAATTATCCCAAAAAAGTCCCCAACCGTTTGTTGATACTATTGTAGGATTGATTGCATTCTGGTTGCCCTGAACCAATATTCTGGTTTGACCCCGCCAGTTCATCCTATCATCCCTGTAAAACTGTCCCAATCCATATAAAGCCTCATCTCCTAAAATAAACCTCTGTTGAATTCTCAGAGTTTTTTCTCCTTCAATCAGCACAGAATCAAATCTGAACGGGTGCATTTCAGGTGTCATAAGGATTATTTTTCCCCTCGCGTTGCAAAATTTCAGACTACCGTTTTGGGTATTGACTTCAACAGCTCCGGCTTTGGTTTTAAGACGCTGACCAACCTTGGTGATGGTCAATTCAGTTTCAATCTCTGGAGGGTCTTTTAATACCACCAGACTTGAATGTTTTGTTTTAATATTATCTGGTTTAATTATAATCCTGAATATATTTTCACTATAAGGAATCACTTCCATAAAAGACCTGATTTTCTTTTCTTCTGTTGACGCCAGTCCTATTCCTATATTGTTTGGTACCTGGTAAACGTTGGAGTTAACCCAAGTGGAGATAGTGGATTGACCTTGGCATGAAAAACCGGAGGCATAAATAAACATACTAAAAATCAGATGGCTTACTTTAATTCCAATGGTCTTCTTCTTATCGGTTTCTTTCATTTTTTTAACTTTTACAATTATTGATTATTGAATTCAATCTGCTAATATAACTTTTTGTTTTTATTATAATTTAACAAACTTTCTCTCGCCGGTCATATAAAAAATATGTCGGCTGCAGTTTTTTCATAATTTGTTGTATCCAAACCATAATAACAAATTTACTCAAATATTTCGTTTGCGTTATAACTTAAAGTTTATCCCGTTGCGTGTAAAAACAGGAATGTTCTCAATTGTAACCTTATCATCAATTGTCTGACCCCCTTTGTATGTTCTTCCCGTTAATGCATCTGTCCATTCCGATCCTTCAGGCAAATAAATTTGCCTGGATGTGGAGCTCGCCTCAATTACGGGAGCAACCATGATATCAGGTCCAAACAGATACTGATCTTCTATTGTATAGCAAGTTTCATCTTTCGGGAAGTCATAGAAAAGAGGCCGCATCATGGGTGTGCCGTCATGAGAAGCCCTCTTCATATGTTTCATAATATATGGACGAAGTTTTTCCCGAAGATTTAGATAATGGGTCAATATCCTGTATGCTTCTTTTCCATAACTCCAGACTTCATTAGGAGATCCGGAACCAACTATCTGACCTTCAATGGGCCGGTATGGATAACGTATACCATGAAGTCTCATTATCGGCGTGAAGGTTCCAAATTGAAACCATCGGATTAACAATTCCCTGTATTCATCTGACTCCGAATCTCCGTAGAATCCACCAATATCGGAGTTCCACCATGGAATACCGCATAATGAAATATTCAGGCCGGCCTTGATCTGTCGCCGAAGGCTGTTAAATGTTCCATATATATCGCCCGACCATAAAACTGTTCCGAAACGCTGACTACCAATCCAACCGCTACGAATTAGGTTGATAATTTCAGATTGATTTTCTTTCACCTGACCGTCATAAAAAGTTTTAGCCAAATAATAAGGATAAATGTTGGATACCTCTAATCCGTTGCCAATATAATATCTTAGGTTCTCGTAATCAAGTGGATCAACTTCTGGTTCAGCTTCATCCAACCAAAACATGCGAACTCCAGGATCAAAATAGTTTTCTTTAATTTTAGACCGGAACAAATCACGTGCACCAGGATTAGTAACGTCCACAAATGTCAAATTATCGATAGCTTCTGCTTGCTTTTTAACGATTATTCCAATTATTTTTCGATTAATTCCACATTGGGATTATTAACATATCCTTTTTCTATCATGGAAATAAAACCAAGTAACCCCCCCCAATGATAAAATAATTCACACCTGTTTACATCATCACATTCTCCGGTTTGAGAATTATAATTTTCGCAAACATAGCCATTGTTTAACCACTGTTCAAGAAATAGTTTCCTGGATTTGTTCACTAAATCCTTTTGTGCATTGACAAGCTCGTAATTGCGAAGCCCTAGATATACCAGAAAATTCATAGGTCCCCAGATTCTTCCCCTCCAATAATCGTTACTCGTATAATCAGGATCATTAAATGCAATAGATGGTAACATATATTCACCCCAAAATTCATCAGGATTATAAAAATGTTCATTGATCATTCTTTCAGCTTGTTTTTGGGTTGGGGCTTTTACCAATAAGGGATAAAAATTTGTTGGTGATAATTTATAACTGAATTCATTCGTATCCAATCGTTTATTGAGATAGATTCCCTTTTCTTCATTCCACAACTTCTTGAGGTTATTCCGGTATTTTGCTGCCCGATTCAGAAGTTCTTTTTTTATCTCATCTTTTCCTAACACTCCTGCAATATCACTCAATGCTTCACAATCCATTATATAAAGACTCATAAGTCCAACATCCGCTAGTTTTAATTGATTACGAATCGTATCAAAAGGTATATTATCATACATAGGGGAGTTATCAAGACCCGATTCCAAAGCAGCGCCATATCTGGAATGAGCATTTTTATCGAAATTTCTCAGGTAAGGTTCAAATGGCGAAGATCCCCAGCATAAAAACCCATCAGTATCCCTGTTTTTTGTCCACCAACGATTCCATGTAAGAAGCTTTTGAAAGACTTCCTGAAGAAACCATTTTTCCCTGTAATGTTTGTAAATTTCCCTGACAACGAATGATCCTACCGGCGGCTGTGATCTGTCCTTGGTTTTAATCCCTTTGGAAGCACTTAAATTAGGAACAAATCCTGACCCTGTTATGGCATTTGTCATTTCAATGGCGTTTGCGTAGGCAAGGTTTTTATTGTCCAAAGAATGCATATATGCTGCAAAATAAGTATCCCAGCAAAATATGACAAAGCCTCCCCGGTACATATTCCATAACCGGTTTACCGTGGTTAATTCACGTTGTCCTTCCGGATCATAGATCATATTCCATGCTAAAGCATTTTGTATGGCATTATAAACCTCCTCATCTTCCCCGTATTTCCGTTTATTTTCCTCATGTCTTGTTTTGGATGCCAATATTTGTTCCTTTATATCTTCAACGGAACGGTTGAATCCGGTTGTTAAAGCAATCTCGGTTCCGGCAGAAAAAGCTAAATATGGTGAAAATGATTTTTCCGATGTTAATTGTTTACCATTTACTATATAAAACCTGATTTTACCTGATGGCAATTCAAAAACTATTTGATTATCTTTTACGGTAACATTTCCATCTCTGTCCCACCATATTTTCTGTGGACTTATCCATACTTCTCCTTCCCTGTTTTTTTTAATCGGAGTTAAAAGAAAACAAATATCCCTTTTCCGTGCAGACGATTGAATTCTGAGTTTTATGTCCCTCCAGTCGATTATTAATTCGGTATATGATCCATCATAGGTATGTGCGATCGGTAATATCGATTCTACACCTTTGCCCCTTCTTCCTATTAGTGCTTCTTTTAATATTTCTCCGCTGTTGTTGTCTTTCAGGTAAAAGTCTACAGAAATAGCTTCAGGAAGGAGAACATGTGATAAAACACTTTTGGTATTCCATGTATTCCATCCTTTTGCTAATTCAGACTTTAATTGTATGTATTCAATGCCTGTATATTCAGAATCAGCGGGCCGCTGAGCATTATTGTTTAAGAAAATAATTAGTAAAAGGAATAAAAAATATACTTTCGTTTTCATTTATGATATATTAGTTTATTTATTAAATCCAGATTCAATTCTTTGATATCATGGTTATCAAATAACCGCCTCCTATCATTTAAATCTTTTCTGACAAAAAAGTCATGCTTCTTACCATTGTAATAAGTGTTTTTATTTTTTAAGTTGTCTAAAATTACGCAAAATGTTATTAAATTCAAGGTTTTCCAATGTAGTATAGCATTTAATCATACCAGAATTGCCTTAAAAGCATCGTTAGGGTTCCCCTCAACCGGCTGGCTACAGGTCCAAGGCGCACCCCGGCTATCAGCCTAAATAAACATGTTGCTGGTTTTTAACTTCTTTTTTCCTTGATGTGCGCCAGCACCGGCTTGCCCGTTTTTGTGGTATCAATTGTTTATCGGCCCCATCAATCAAACGGAAGGATTCTTCGGCATTCTTTTTGAATTCTTTCATTTCTGCTTTGGTCAATGGGGTGTTATCTTTGTGAACAAACTGGATTAGGCTACCGTTAATAACGGTATTTTCCGAAAGTCAATCGCCGTTAGGTTTTTGCGTTCGAACTTACCTGGGCAAATCATGTTGTCTCTACAGCCGTTACCAGGAGTTGCCTTTAATTTTTTTTGGGTTGAAGTGTATCCGGCATTGACAACATGAAGCAGGCCAACTTTTATTCCGACTGACTTGGCATCATACATAAGGTGTTTCATTTTTTGAATCCAGGCTTGAGCTTTCGGGTCGTCCATACCAAAAAGCCGTTGATTGGGATAATGCAAAACCAATGAGTTTGTTTCCCACAATGCGAGACTTTCAAAGTAACGGGTGTGTGCTGAGTCTGAGGCTGCTTCGTACCAATTATTGAAATGGGCAGCAAAATAAATCTCACGGAATGTGTCTTTGGGAACAGATGTGCCACTTCTCTGGCAATAAAAAAACTATTTAATAAGTGGCTCCGGGGTATCTATTAAAATTGTTTTTCTTACTTCAGGGCCTTTATTGGTATATTCCCCAAGTGCAGATTTTTCTTTTTTTGCTAATTTCAGCAACTTAGCTACTATTTCAGGATACTTTTCTGACACATCGATCATTTCTCTTGGATCATTACGCAAATTGTATAACTCAATATGGTCTGAAAATTGCGTACTTCGATAAGTACTCTTCATTATATTCTGTCGCTCTTCATCTGAGAATTGGCCTAATAAGCTAACTTTCCAATCGCCATATCTTACAGCCTGAAGATATCCTACATGCCAGTAGAAATACGGACGTGCTTCCCTTTTTTTCCCTGGATTAAAAAGGTAATCAGAAATATCCCTGCCATCCCTTTTTATATTATCGTTAAGCTGAAGATTTGCCAATGCCGCAAAAGTTGGATAAAAATCAAGAACAGAAGCCAGAGAATTACATGTAGTTCCGGGAGGTATTTTCCCTGGCCACCAAGCAATGCAGGGAACACGTACACCTCCTTCAAAAACTTGACCTTTTCTCCCTTTCAAAATACCATTACTGGCTCCCCAATGTGGAGCGCCACCATTATCGGAAGTAAAAATTACCAACGTATTATTAGCAAGTCCTTTTTTTCTTAAATAATCCAGGATTTTTCCTGTCGACCAGCTAATTTCAGCTACAGCTGCACCAAAGCCTTCTTTAGGATTATTTGTTTTTTCGTAAAATTGTTGCCGTGCAGCAACAGGATTATGGGGCATTGTATGGGCTAAGTAGAGAAAAAAAGGATGCTCTCTGTTTTCATTGATCCATTTAATTGCTTCATAAGTATAGCGCTTTGTAAGCGTTGACATTTCGCTTTCATTATTTTTATTAATTTCATCAACTACTTTTTCATTCTGCATTAATGGCAATAGCGGAACTTTTTCTTTTCTAATCCCCATATCATTAGAATAAGGAAGGCCAAACCAATAATCGAAACCATGTCTGACAGGGAAAAATACAGGCTGATCACCCAAATGCCACTTGCCAATAATAGCTGTAGAATATCCTGCATTTTTCAATACCTCAGGCAAAATAGTTTCTTTTGGATTTATCCCCTTATGAGCCCTTGGGAAAAGTACCCAGTTGTTTTTGGCATCCAAATCAAGATCGACCCTTCGTGCATAGCAACCCGTCATTAAGCCGGCACGGGAAGGTGTACAAACCGGTGCCCCGGCATAAAAATCGGTGAATTTAAGGCCTTCCACGGCCATCCTATCAATTTCCGGGGTTTGGTTCCATAACGAGCCGTAGCACGATAAATCGGCATAACCAAGATCATCGCAAAATATTAAAATAATATTTGGGAGGGTCGTTTTATTTTCAGCAAATGATTTATATGTAACACTTGCAATAACAAAAATAAGTAATAATATATTTCTCATAATGCTATCTAATTTTTTTTTAATTATTTCCAACCTGCAATTATTTCATGCAAATATATGTAGACTACATGAAAAAATTTCACTATTACCCGATTAAATTATATTTTCAACAAATTTCATTCTATATCCCATGTAAAATAGGCACTTTTTTTTATTTAAAGATCCCTGCTTTTCCACCCAATAAGCTTAATTGCAAGGACCCATCCGGTGTTCTTCGGGCCTTGTGATAATTTCGAGTTGTACTTCTTATAAGTTTGCTCACAGCTAGCATCCTAATCAGATGCATCCTTACCAAAAATTCCACTACTGACAAATATTTTTTGCTTTTCTTGTGTCGAACTCAGGTTGATTAGATAATGTAAGATTTCAAAACTATTCAAAAACCTTTTTTCCTTTATTCTCGTTATCTTATTTTTTTGTTATTTTGAACCGGTAATGCAATCATTTTATGGTAAAAAAAGACCATTTACGGGAGGAATTGGAGCGGCAGCGGGATAAGATTATCCATCAGCGGAATGAGATCATAGAAAGTATCCAGTATGCCAGTCTTATACAGACTTCCTTATTGCCTCAGAAGAAATTGATCGACAAGGCATTTCCCCATAATTTTGTATTGTATATCCCTAAAAACATAGTAAGCGGTGATTTTTACTGGATGGTCATAAAAGGGTATCGGGTATATTTTGCAGTAGCGGATTGTACAGGTCATGGGGTGCCGGGCGCGTTGATGAGTATATTGGGTATATCTTTTCTGAATGAGATTGTGACCCTCCATGACAACCTGCCCGCCAACCGGATACTGAACCTTCTGCGCGAGATGGTGATGAAAGCATTGCACCAGACCGGCGACAGCGCCGAGGCACTGGACGGCATGGACATAGCCCTTTGCATCTATGACCGGGGAAAAGATATACTGCAGTATGCGGGGGCCAATCAAACGTTGTATATTATCCGTCAAGATGTCGTGATAGAATACAAACCAGACCGTATGCCTGTCGGAGTGAGTGGAGTGGAAGAACAATCCTTTACCAATCAGTATGTTGACCTGAAGAAAAATGATACTTTGTATCTTTCTACGGACGGGTATATGGACCAGTTTGGTGGACCGGAGGGGAAAAAGTTTAAGTTTGATCCTTTCCGTGCTTTGCTGCTGGAAATTGCCCATCTACCTATGAATGCACAAAAGAAAATCCTTCTGAAAACATTTGAGGAATGGAAAGGGGATAATATCCAGGTAGATGACATCCTGGTGATGGGAATAAAGATACACTGATAAGGATGAATACAAGAAATTATTGGGAAAAATTGTAAATTGGGTGTATGAAATTATTGGCTTTTAGAATACAGAATTTCAGATCAATCATTGATACCGGATGGCACCAGCTTTCATCGGATAATATCACAGGATTGATTGGTCAGAATGAGTCGGGTAAAACATCTATTCTCGAGGCGTTGAACAGCTTTTATGACGGAAAAATATCGGAAGATACATTGCGGAGCGATCTAAGTATGCCTGTGGTATCATGTCTTTTCAGTGTTGATAATGACAACGAAATAACAGACATCCTGAAAGAGAAGTTGCTTCCAACCGGGGTGATAGAACAGATCCGGGCTGATAAATCTGTTTGCATTGAACGTAAATGGAATGAAGACCTCTCTTCGCAGGTTCTTCTGAGCGGAGAAAAGGTGACGGCTCTTTACGAACATCATGATGAGGTGGTAGCTGCTAAAAATGCAAAGATTGACGAGACAATCAATTCCATTCTGCAGAGGAAGAAAGAGGCAATTGCCACTTATCAACAGGCAGAAAATGAAAGACTTGAAACGGAGACCAAGCTGAATGATGCCAAAGCTGCTGTGAATGAAATAAGCCGGTCGTTGAAGACAAAAGGGAAGAGAGATGTGGATGAGAAGAAAAAACTCCAGACTCAATTGGCTGAAGCAAGAAACAAAGTCAATGAGGTTAAAACCTTGTTAAATGAGAAAAGCCAGGTTATACAAAAACTTTACAAAACGGTACATATGGTATCTGAAGAAGCCCGGTATGCCGAGATGAGCAGGGAAGCCTGGGGCGAGTTTGAGGTGGTGAAAAAAGAACAAGTTGAAGTATTCAGAAGATTGACCAACTTGCAACGGTTGTATAACCATGCCCTGACAGAAAAAGAGAGACGTGCTATCCAACTGGAGATGGATGGGGTAAATGATAAATATATGAAACTCCTCAAAGAGTATGAACAAGCACGTGAACGGGCGATCAAACGTCGTTTGTTGGCGTATAAAATACACGGGGGGCTCCCGCCGGCAGTGGCTGAAAAAGAAATTGAGCGGGAAAAACCCCATATTGATCCTTTCTATACACGCCTGGAGGCAGGAAGTGTGATCATGGAACATATTCCCGAGTTTGTGATGTTTGAAGATTTCAGCAGCCTGTTGCCCAACCGTATAGATCTGGAGGATATACTGAGCGAAAACACGGCTGTCGAGGGGTATAAAGCTGCCCGCAATTTTCTGGAGATAGCAGGACTGAATGAAGAGTTTTTCAGGGAGAGCAGCAGCAGAATTTTGAAGCAGAAAATCGAGAAACTTAACCGTGACCTGACCGTAGATTTTCAGGATTTCTGGCAACAACGGATAGGCCGGCATAATAAGATCACCATCAACTTTGAGTTGGAACATTATGACCATACTCATCCTGAGAAAAGCGGTTTTCCATATCTGGAGTTCTGGGTAAAAGATCGGCAGGAACGTCTTTATCCCAAACAACGCAGCCGGGGGGTACGCTGGTTTCTTTCCTTTTATCTGGAGCTGAAAGCAGCTATATCACACAAGAACTTCAAGGGAAAAGTATTGTTGATCGACGAGCCGGGACTTAGTCTCCATGCCCGCGCCCAGGAAGATGTGCTGAAAGTGTTTGAGCACATCAAGGAAAAAGTGCAGGTGATTTATACCACTCACTCACCGCATCTGATAGATATTAAAAAACTTTACCGTCTTCTGGCTGTACAGCGCAATATCCATGATAATGAGAACAGCGAAACGGTTGTTTTTGATGCCAAATCGCTCACTTCCGCATCGGCCGATACGTTGTCACCCATCTATACCCTCATGGGCTCGCGGTTGTCTGAACAACAGTTTATTCAGAAAAAGAATAACGTTATCCTCGAAGATCTTACCAATTATTATTACTTCAGTGCTTTTCATGCCTTGTTGGGTTATCCGCCCGAAGCATTTTTTCTGCCGGCTACGGATGTGTCTAATGTGCAAACCCTGGTGAACCTGCTGATGGGATGGGGCCTTGATTTTATTGTTGTGACTGATGAAAGCTCTGAAGGGTTAAAAACTTATCAGGACCTGAAAAAAAATGTATATGGAAATGACGATAACAAAATCAGGGAGAAGGTGATCTTAATGGAGGGGTTTCAGGGTGTTGAAGATCTGTTTTCAACCCTTGACTTTAAGAAATACGTACTTCACCGGCGCATAGGCATTCCGGAATCCAATTCTGATTTTGTGCGTGACAACAAACTTTCCAGAACTCTCCTGGCCTCTGATTTCCTGAAATCCATTCAGGAAATGAAGATCACAGATTTTGATGAAGAAACCAGGGAGAATATCAAAAATGTTTTTCAGGCAATCGAGGAAAGGCTTCAATCCTGAATATAGTTTCTGTAAAATGATTAATTTTGCCCGGAAAGGAACGGACTTATGAAAAATGTATTTGCCGGCAAATGGGTTTGGATTACGGGTGCTTCGTCGGGTATGGGAAAAGGCCTTGCTCTGGCATTGGCTTCCGGAGGCGCTTCACTGGTGCTTTCCTCCCGCAATATTGAAAAGCTTAGGGAGGTGAAAAAAATTACCGGTCTGGATGAAGAACATTGTCTGATAGTCCCTTTGGATGTGTCAGACAATCAGGCTGTGAAAAAAGCTGCTGAAAAAGTGCTGAAAATCATCCCGCGCTTGGATTATCTTTTTAACAATGCAGGTATCAGTCAACGTGGGCTTGTACGGGATACAGTCCTTGAAGTGGACCGGAAGATCATGGATATTAATTATTTTGGTGCTGTTGCCCTGACTAAGGCGGTGCTTCCGGATATGATCCGAAAAGGTGGCGGACATATCGTGGTTACCAGCAGTATAGTCGGAAAGTTCGGTTTCCCTCTCAGATCGGCATATGCAGCTTCCAAGCATGCTTTACATGGTTTTTTTGAAACGTTATTGATAGAAGAAAAAGATCATAATATTGTGGTGACAATTTTGGTCCCCGGACACATTGTAACGGATATTTCCTATCATGCCCTGACAGCTACAGGAGAAGAGCATGGTAAAATGGACCTGGTACAGGCGAGAGGCATACCAGTGGAGAAGGCAGTGAAAAAGATACTAAAGGGTGTGGCCAAAAAGAGGAGAGAAATTGTTGTCGGAAACAAGGAGATTTGGTCTGTTTATGTGAAGAAATATTTTCCAGGCTTGTTTTTAAGAATAGCAAGAAAAGTCAAAGCAGTTTAACATAATAAAAACAATGTCGTGAGAAAGATTGTTTTCGGCGGAATACAACAAGTAGGTATTGGGGTGAGAGACTTGAAAGAGGCCTGGGCCTGGTACCGCAAGTTTTTTGGAGTTGATATCAGTATCTTTGAAGATGAGGCAACGGCTGCACTGATGTCGCCCTATACCGGAGGGAAACCCCGGAAACGTTATGCTGCCCTGGCTCTGAATCTGCAAGGTGGGGGCGGGTTTGAGATATGGCAATACAAAGACCGTGAGCCTAAACCTCCGGAAATCCCCGTTATGGTGGGTGACCTGGGGATATTCTCTGTGAAGATCAAAAGCCGGGATGTAACGGCAGCTTATAATTATTTCAAGGATGTGGGGGGAGATTTGCCTGGTGAAATAAAAACAGACCCTCTCGGAAATGATGTTTTTTTCATCAGGGATCCTTATGGAAATTATTTTCAAATCGTTCCCGGTACGGAATGGTTTCGTAGGGAAAAGAAAAAACTTACCGGAGCAGCCTATGGCGCTATTATTGGTGTGTCAGATATGAAAAAATCTCAGGATTTTTACCGGGATATCCTTGGTTATGATATGGTGGTTTATGATAAGGAAGGAGTGTTTGAAGATTTTGCTTATCTGCCCGGAGGAGATAAGTTTATACGTAGGGTGCTTATGCAACAAAGTTCGGGACCGCTCGGTATTTTCAGCCGTGTTTTCGGACCCAGCCAGATAGAATTGGTGCAGGCAAAAGAAAGAAAACCCAATAAGATCTTTCAGGGAAGATATTGGGGCGATCTGGGTTTTATCCATCTTTGTTTTGACATCAATGGAATGGATGCCCTCCGGGAAAAATGCAAAGAAAAAGGATATCCTTTTACGGTGGACAGCCAACGGGCCCACGAGAACAACAGCTTTGACATGGGCGAAGCAGCCGGGTATTTTTCCTATGTGGAAGATCCGGACGGAACACTTATTGAATTTGTTGAGTCCCATAAGATACCTGTAATAAAGAAACTGGGATGGTATATTAATTTGCGGAAGAAAAATCCGGAAAAAAGCCTTCCCGGATGGTTGTTAAAAGCGCTTCGTTTTAACAGAATCCGCGACAGAAAAAAGTAGAATATCTGCTTTTTTTATAAATAGGCAGGTTTAAATAATAGGCAGGGATCACTTTGTGAGAACCTGCTTATAAATTTTTTTATGTAACTTGTGTATATTTATGAAAAAATTGTTTGGCAGGAAATACGGAAAAAATTCAGAATTGTGTATTTATCGAGCTATTTAGGCTTATGAGGATGGTGGAGAATAAATACAAAAGAGGGTATCGTATTCCTGTTTTTTCCTTTGTGATTGTTCTGATGTTGTCCGGAGGATGCCGGTTTCAGAAGGATAAGGATTTAATATATACTCCTAAGGTGGTCGTCTGTGTTCCGGGGTGGAGAGATATTCCGAAAATCGGAGTCAAAGCCGCTTATATGACACATATCAATTATTCTTTTATTCGGATTAGCGAAGATGGGAACCCATATCTGCCAAATCCTAAAGATGAAGAAAATCTCTATTATCTTACTTCTCTGAAATCGCAGAATCCTCAATTGAAAGTGTTGTTTCGTGTGGGTGGTTGGAATGGCTCGAAGTATTTTTCGGATGTGGCACGCACCGATTCTTCCCGGCGAAAATTTGTTAGACAACTGGTGGTTTTGGTGACCATGTATAATCTCGATGGAGTGGACATTGACTGGGAATATCCCGGTCATCATGGAGCAGGCAACCATTATCTCCCGGAAGACCAAATAAATTTCTCTCTGTTATTGGAAGATTTGCGTGTTGGGCTTAACAGAATGGCTTTCCTGAAAAATGACAACCAGCATTATTTGTTGACCATTGATGCAGGTGCTACCCGGGACTGGCTTGATAATGTTTTCATTGATGACATTATGCGGGTGGTTGATTTTATCAATGTGATGACTTATGATTATGACAGAGAGTGGGATAACAGAACAGGACACATTACCAACCTTTTTATGTCATCCTGTGAACCTTATGGGAATTCCGTAAACCGCTCTGTTAAAATGTTTAGGGAAGCAGGGGTTCCTCCCGGGAAAATTGTGATCGGCGGGGCTTTTTATGGTCGCTGGTGGAGCCGGGTAGATGATAGAAATAATGGTTTGTGTCAGGTTGCCAGAGGAAAAAGCGGCCACTGGAACTATCATGTGATTGTGGATTCGGTTATGAAAATTCCGGATTATCACACCTATTGGGATAAGAAAGCTAAAGCCTCTTACCTGTGGAACGAAAAAGAATCAGTCTTTGTGAGTTATGAGGATCCCCGGTCACTTGAAGCTAAAGCCGGTTATGTCAGAAAAAAAAGACTGGGGGGGATCATGGTTTGGGAATATTTCGGAGATCGTGGCGGGGTATTGCTGGAAGCTATTCATAAAGGATTGAACAAATAAAACGTACGATCATGGGAAAGCTTTCAAAAAAGGGAATTTATTAAGCCAGGCGTTCCCGGACTGACGGGAGCTGTTGTCATGCTGTGGATTTTTTACGTTTGT
>Ga0136651_10000092_pt1 | contig 40086 bp, 41 predicted proteins | sample Mar14236cmmetaG_FD_94867 | JGI IMG/M metagenome (GOLD analysis project Ga0136651, IMG submission 94867) | Marine hydrothermal vent microbial communities from Guaymas Basin, Gulf of California to study Microbial Dark Matter (Phase II) - Marker... ... | reverse complement strand
GCCAGGATCTACTTTCCCTTTGGGGAGAGACCAGTCATTATGTTTATGGCGGTGGACAACCGCGAATTTTCTTTCAGAACCGTCTTCTTTCCAGATGATTCCCCCGGCAGCCTGGATGACAGATTTATTATTTTTCGCCAAATTATAACTCCGGTTTAAGTCTGAGCATAAACGAGGTTAATTTTATCACACGCAATAAAGGCCAATAAGAAGAGAAGATCGTCTTAATACTTTCCAAGAACCATTAGATTTTTACATCCAGGGCTGTGATGATTCTTGTTCCCGCTGGATGATCACTTTCTTATCAATGTGGGAGTAATAACGTCGAATGGCTCTTAGTGAGATTTGATAATCAGCTGCAGAGCTCCAATCCAGAATTTGACCCAGTTCTTCCAATCCCTTTTTCATGCCAAGCCCCGTGGGGATACCGAAACGGTAGGTGAGTAGGTAGGGATTTTCATACTTGAGATATGTCAGGATAGAGTCAAGGGCGACGATCAACTGATCCAGTGGAGGATCCGATCCGATCTCCATCAGGGGGAGCACCGGGAGCTCCAGATTGATGAGAAAGATATCGAGAATGAGGGGCAGAAGAAAGAATCTGCCCAATTCAGCTTTATATTTAGGGTCCAGGTCATCGGGGAGGTCCACCTGATTTCCGGCGGAATCAATCAGTGAGATCTCAAAATCAAAAATTTCGTCGGAGATGTCCTCCTGGGGAGAAGCGTCTTCTGTGGGTACGAGCTGGTAAACCTTCTCCATGACCTGAGCGGCATGATCCTGGAAATAGACCTTCTTGGCCATTCCATCGGGAATTGAAGCTGGCGGCAGTACCTTGCCGACATACATTTTCAAATAGGGACGTTTAAAATTCAAACCAGCCCCCATCGCCCCGGCAGTGTCATTAAAACCAATTGGCAGGATCGGCGCACCTGAGCGATAACTCAGCCATGATATGCCTGGCAGGGCGCGCTGCTTGCCCACTTCCCAAACACCACCTTCCGGAAATAAACCAACCATGCCATCCTGACCAAGGACATCCAGAGCTTGTTGCAGTGCAGCCCGATCATATGATCCCCGATTTACCGGGATTGAACCATAGATGGTGTTGATGATCTCGGTGATCTTCTCTGCAGGCATATCAGCAGCACTCAGCATTTCGATCTGGCGGGGAGCATAAGCATTTAGGAGGACTACTTCCATGGCGCCGGTGTGATTGCCAATAACTAAAAGAGGACCATTCTTGGGAAAATTTTCTAAACCGGAAACTTCAATCCGGAACATAATCTTCAGTATGGTCCTGAAGATCCACTTGATTAATGGGCGCATGATTCTTCTTCGGGGATATTTCATCATACTTTTAGATTTTGACATTTTTAGTGTTGAATCCACAATGGATCAGTATGTATTATTAAGGGCAAATATCAACTGCGGTTCACATCTGAAAGTTCCGCTGCTGCTTCCTCGTCAAGGTACCAGAACAGATTCCCTTGATCCGGGGAGATCAACTGGGATGGATATCGATGGGGAAGAGCTGGTCCTTCAAGAACCAACTTTAACGTATTCGCTTTTGATTGGCCGCTCACAAGGAAATATATGTTCTGGGCTGCGTTGATCAGGCGGGGAGTGAAAGAGATCCGCCAGGATTCCAATTTAGGCACCCAATTAGGGGCCACCAGGCGATTTTGATTACTTACATCACCGTTTACTAGTTCAGTTTCAGGGAAGAGTGATGCAGTATGCCCATCGTTTCCCATACCAAGCAGGATCAGATCAAAAGAGGGAAGTTTTTGTTGGAAACTGGCCTGGATCTCTTCCTGGTAGTGCCGGGCAGCATCAGCGGGGGGCAATTCTGCTTTTATACGGTGGATGTTCTCTTTCTGGATCGTTCTGGGTATTAGGAGTGACAGATTGGCCTGATTGAAATTGCTCTCTGGATGATCGGGAGGAACGGAGCGTTCATCACCCCAGAAGAAATGGACCTTGCTCCAATTCAAATCATCTGCCTTTTTATCTGCCAGATATTCATAAAGGGGGGTGGGAGTGCTTCCACCAGCCAGGGCTACATTAAATTGCCCTTGCTCATCGATCGCTGCCGATCCAGTTGATATGAAATGGCCAGCTGCAGAGCGGATCATTTCTTCTTGAGAATGATAGATCAGAATTTTTTTCATTTAGGTAAAATAGAAGTTAACCAATAATGAATATAAGTATACCTGATGGATAAAATTTTCCCATTCCAACTGAAAATCAGGCTTGTTTCGCCTGTGATATACTTGCAAAAGATGAGTAACCTATTAGGATTGATGGTGTTATGAGTAGTAGTACTGGTTCTGATCAAGAGCTTTTATCTGAAAGTGAACTGATTTCCCTGGCTTGTGCCGGGGATGCAGATGCTTTTGGAACTCTTTACGAAAAGTATATTGATAAGATTTATAACTATATATATTTTAGAACCAGCAATATCAAAGATGCTGAGGATATTTGCTCCAGGGTATTTATGAGAGCGCTGCATCACATTGAAAGGTATGAAGATCGGGGTTACCCATTTTCAGCCTGGCTGTATCGAATAGCCCATAACCTGGTTGTTAATTGGTACAGGGATAGAGAACGGTCGGATGAGATCTCTCTAGAAGATCAATACCCTCCACCAAAAATGGATGGAGATGTCGAGGACAGGATAGAGAAGGAAAACGAAACGGAAGTACTGCTGGCCGTCATACAAGAACTGCCAGAAGATCGAAAAGAGCTATTGATACTGAAGCACGTGGAAGGAATGACAAATACTGAGATCGGTCAAATCATGGACAGGACAGAAGGAGCTGTAAAAGCCCTTTATCACAGAACCCTGGAATCACTCAGGGATGATTATGAAATTTGAGAGAAACCTATGCTGAGAATTGTGATGGATAGTGCCGGTGATCTGCCGGTAGAATGGATCAGCAAGTACGAGATCGACGTGATCCCGATCAACGTCCATATGGGAAATGAGGTTTTCCTGGAAGATGTTGACCTGTCCATTGAGCAGTTTTACAGCTGGGTCAAGAAAACGGGAAAAGTACCGAAAACCTCCCAGCCATCTCCCCAGCAGTGCATTAATTTCTACCGGGAGATAGCCCGACCAGGAGATGTGATCTTGTCGATCCATCTGACCAGCAAGTTGTCTGGAACTTATGAATCGGCAGTGCTGGCAGCCAGGGATTTAAAGGCTGAAGATTTTAAGATCATCCCCTTCGATACACTGGCAGGGACTGGCATCCAAGGTCATATGTGTCGGGAAGCACGGGAAATGGACCGCCAGGGAGCGTCTGTGGAACAGATCCTCGAGCGGATGGGTCAGATCAGAGATAATACCCAGGTGATCTTTACCGTTGATTCCCTGGAGTTTGCCCAGAAAAGCGGCAGGGTCCAAATGATCGAGTCAATTTTGGCATCGATCCTGAAGATCAAACCGATCATAACTTTGAAAGAAGGAACGCTGGCGGTCGCGGATAAAGTACGGACCAGGAAGGCTTCCCTGGAATTCATCATCCAGGAAATGTCACAGAGAATGGGTAAGAAGCTGATCAATGCAGCCATCATTCATGCCGATGACCTGGCTACGGCGCTGCAAATATCTGAGAAAGTAGAGAAATTAATGAATGTAAAGAATTTATTTGTAGAAGATTTATCAGTAGCGATAGCAACCCATCTGGGGCCAGGAACAGTCGGGATAGTTGCCTATCCAGTTGAATAAGGATCGAGTTGAGAATGGAGAAAAGTATGAAGATGACGAAAGATTTACTCAGGATCGAAAGCCGGCTGAAGGATGTTTTAAGTCCAGTCACACCGCGAGCGGATTTTGTGGCCGAACTTCAAAACAAGCTGGACCAGGAAATGGTAGCAAGATTGAAGACCAAAAAGATGCAGACCGGCTTGCTGGTCGCTGGCGGGATTGTCAGTTTGGCAGTGATGGTTATTACGATCATTCGCTCCTTGACCGCCTGGCCAGGTATCATCCAGGGCATTACCAAGAAACTGCCTAAAATACGGAAACGACAACAGGCATTGTCAGTCTAATATCCGGTCAGCTAATCAAAAATTTGATTTCTGGAAACGGTATCATTATCTGATGCCGTTTCTTTTTATTTAAGAATATTTGAATATAGTAAAACATTCCTTAACAGGGGATTTTAGGTCCCTTTTCATGCTACAATTTTTTTATGAAAGAAGCTTATTTTCAACCAGATTCTCTTCAATTACTTTCCAGGCATTGGTTGGAAAGATATGGAAGGCCCAATAAGATCCTGCGCCAACCGTTCAAGATCCAGGATGCGTGTCTATTGATCCTGGATATGCAGCGTTATTTTCTGGATGAAGAATCCCATGCCTGGGTTCCAAGCGGCAAAACGATAATTCCCGGATTGATAAAAGCAGCCAGGTATTTCCGAAACGCGAAAAGGCCGGTGATCGCTACTCAACACATCAACACCACCGAAAACGCCGGGATGATGGGTTCCTGGTGGTCAGAGTTGATTCTGGAAGATCACCCGTTGGTTGATATTGATCCTGACCTTGAAATCCAACCGCGGGAAATCCTGAAGAAATACCAGTACGATGCCTTTATTGATTCAGACCTTGAATCCCGACTTGGGGAGCAGGGGGTAAAACAGGTTGTGATCGGTGGCGTAATGACCCATTTATGCTGCGAAACAACTGCTCGTTCGGCGTTTGGGCGAGGGTTTGAGGTTTTTTTCCTGGTGGATGGTACAGCGACATATAACCAGGAATATCATAAGTCAACTCTGCTTAATCTGGCCCATGGAGTTGCGGTATTGACAACAGTCGACCAGATAATAAAGGAATGAACCCCAATCAGATGGGAACTTATCCTGTGGTAATAATAGGGGCTGGCCCTGCAGGTTTGGCGGCCGCCATGCAGCTTAAGCGCCAGGGGGTCGACCCCGTGGTGCTGGAGCGCAAACAGGTTGGCGGATTGCTGCTGAATGCCAACTGGGTGGAAAACTACCCTGGTTTTGTGGATGGCATTTCTGGACCGGAATTGGTGACCCTGTTTTCGGATCAAGCAGAACGGCTGGGTGTGGTGATAGAAAATGAGGAAGTCTTAGCTGTTGGTTTTGAGGACAAGTATTTTCGCATAGTCACTAACAAAAGAGAATTAAAATCGCAGCTCCTGGTCGCAGGAAGCGGCACTACACCGAGAAGAATAGCTGATCAGCTGATATCAGAAGATGTTGGGGACCGCATTCATTATGAGGTTTACCCACTGATCGAGGAAAAGGACAAGCAGATCGTTATTATCGGTGCTGGAGATGCTGCGTTCGATTATGCGCTTAATCTTTCCCGCAATAATCGGGTTACGATCCTTAACCGGGGATCAGATATCAAAGCGCTGCCTTTGTTATTTGAAAGGAGCCAAGCGGTAAAAGAGATTCGTTACCAGGCGAATACAGAAATAATTGGCATATCAAGAACAAAATCCGGGAGAATGAATCTATCATTAAAGGCTTCAAATACGGACCATATCATAGAATGTGATTATCTGTTAGCTGCTATAGGCAGAGAGCCTGAGTACAGTTTTGCAGACCCAAGTATAATGCAAGGATTGGAAACCCTGCTGAAAGATCAGAAACTATTCTTAATTGGTGATCTCCAGAATGGATCTTTCAGGCAGACCACAATTGCAGTCGCGGATGGCATCCGGGCTGCGATGATTGTTGGCCAAATTCTGGAGAAAGGATAAATAATGAAAATAGTAGCATCTGCTGGACACCCGGATGTAGCCATGGTTTACGTGGTGGAATTCCCCAAGGGGTTAATTGAATGTGTTGAATCAGTTCAACCCCCTCGCTTGCGGGAAGAGAAATGGGTTTTGATGATATCCATATTATTCGGCTGCCCGATCTCCTGCCAGATGTGTGACGCTGGTGGACATTACCGGGGCAAACTCACCGAAGCTGAGATGTTCGCCCAGATCGAGTATCTTATTCAACAACGCTATCCGGATGGTTATGTTCCTTCAGAGCAGTTCAAGATTCAATTTGCCAGGATGGGGGAGCCCGCCCTTAACTTGGCAGTGATCGATCTGCTGGAAAACCTCCCGGGTCGTATTAACGCCCCTGGTTTGATGCCGTCAGTATCCACCATCGCCCCCCACGGCACAGACGACTTTTTTGAACGATTGATAGAAGTAAAGAACAAGATCTATCCTGCAGGCCGGTTCCAGTTCCAGTTTTCAATCCATACTACTGACCCTGATTTGCGCGATAAGATCATTCCAGTTAAAAAATGGGGTTTTGAGCGCATGGCAACGTTCGGAGAAGATTATCACCGGCCCGGGGACAGGAAGATTACATTGAACTTTGCCCTGGCTGAAAACAGCCCGTTAGATCCTGATGTGCTCCTGCGTTATTTTGACCCTGACCGTTTTTTGATAAAAGTAACACCTCTGAATCCCACCTACCAGGCTGAATCGACCGGTCTGACTTCCTATGTAGATCCAAATAATAAAGCTGCGGTCTATCCAGAACTGGAGAAGATCCAAGAAGCTGGATACCAAATGATCATCAGTATCGGTGAACAGGAAGAAAACCAGATCGGATCAAATTGCGGACAGTATGTGCAGAAACATATTATTGAAAACGGCGGACTGACTGAAGGATATACTTACAAGGTGACCCAGCCGGTTTCTGATCTGAAATAAAGGTTGCGCTTGAAGGAGTGCCCGAATGAGAGATCTATTAGATCAAGTTGAGATCTGGCTAAAGAATGGACAATCGGTCGCCCTGGCAACAGTAATAAAAACCTGGGGTTCTTCCCCACGCCCTGCTGGTGCGGGAATGGCAATCACTGAAACAGGCGAAATTGCAGGATCAGTTAGCGGCGGTTGTGTTGAAGGCGCTGTTATCGACAGCGCGATGCAGGTATTAAGAACTGGTCAACCTGAGAGGATCCATTTTGGAGTGGGAGACGATCTGGCCTGGGAGGTTGGTTTATCGTGTGGGGGAGAAATTGATGTTTACATCCGCCAGTTCGAACACAAAAACCTGGAGATCTGGAAAAGAGCTCTGTCTAAAACTAATTCGGTGTATTTGGCGCTAGTGTTAGCCGGGAGTGGACCTTACCTGGGAGCGGATCTGCTCTTAGAAAATTCCGGATCCATATTTTCTGATCTTTCCCGGAAAACACGAGATCAGCTCACCGAAATCGCAAATAAAGAACTAGCTGGGGGAATTCACCTGATTGAAGCACCCGAGATCCAAGAGGCCTTTTTTCATAAGGTCCAACCGGTTCCTGAATTGATACTGGTGGGCGGAGTCCATATTGCGATCCCTCTGGCATCCCTGGCAAAAACAGTTGGTTTTGAAGTGACGGTCATTGATCCCCGCAGATTATTCAGTACAGTGGATCGTTTCCCGGATATCAAACTGCTGCTAACTGAATGGCCAGAAGGGGCATTCCAGAAGATCAGTATCACTGAATCATCGGCGATTGTAATGTTAACCCACGATCCTAAAATTGATGATCCGGCCTTGAAGATTGCCCTCAACTCTTCAGCGTTCTATGTAGGTGCGCTGGGCAGTCGCAAGACCCATCAAAAACGGATTGAGCGTCTCAAGGACGCCGGCCTTTCCCAATCCAGGCTGGACCAAATTCATGCTCCTGTTGGATTGGACCTGGGAGGTAAAACCCCGCCAGAGATTGCGCTAGGGATAATGGCTGAGATACTTCAGGTTTGGTATGGAAGAGATATGTAATTGGTTAATGACTAATTGTGCCGGATTCTAAAGGGGCGGCGCTGGTACAACCGGTGAGAACTGGAGTATACTCTCCTACCGTTTTTCCTTATTCAAAATATAAAATTTAACGATTGAGCCAGCAGGGTTGGTGTAATCCAATCCCCTGGTATCTGATAAAAATCCCATTTTCAATACCAGAGAATGGAATACTATTTTCCCGGTAAAGCCGGTATTTAGTTTAGGGTAGAATTACTCTAGTCATTCAGACAGTATCCCTAGAATTTCTTCAAAATTATGAAGATAACCGAACTTCGACTGAGATATAAGATCATCCCATATCTGCTGCCTATTCTGTTTATCAATCAGCTTGTATCTCCACGCAAGGTATGGATGATTTTGCTTGTTGGTCTGGCAACGGTTTTAGTTATCAGTTATTCCTGGGCTGTCACCCTGAAAAACAATCTAAATTTGACCCGGGAAATGCGTTTTGGCTGGTCAAAGGTTGGGGATCATCTCCAGGAGAGATTTAACCTGGATAATTCTGGATGGGCGCCTGCAACTTGGATCTACCTTGAAGATCATTCGGATCTTGCTGGATATAACGGAAGTCGTGTGACCCGAATTGGAGGAAACGCTCACCGCCAGTGGTTTGAAAAAGGTTTTTGTGAACGCAGGGGATTATTTACCATTGGACCGACCAGCGTACATACTGGAGACCCCCTGGGAATTTTTGAGGTCAGGATCGAGTATCCGGCGACATCCAACATGATGGTCATGCCGCCTATCTTTAACCTTCCTGATATCCAGATCGCTCCAGGTGGAAAAGTCGGTGAAGGAATTAACACCACAAAATCGTGGAACCACACAGTCACCGCTTCTGGTGTGAGAGAATACAACCCGGGAGATAGTCTCAGATATATTCATTGGCCAACTTCCGCTCGCAGGGACGAGTTATTTGTACGAACATTTGACAGCACACCAACCAGTGACCAGTGGATCTTCCTGGATATGTTTGGGGATAGCCATATGGGGGAAGGGGAAGATGCCTCTGAAGAGCACGCTATCATCCTGGCAGCATCGCTGATGAACTGGGCTCTGGAAAACGGCCGCGCCGTAGGAATTGGAGCAAATGGAAAAGAGTTATCGTGGTATCAGCCCAGGATGGACGAAACCCAAAAATGGATCATCCTTCGGGCACTGGCTCTCTTGGAAAAAGGAGAAGATCCTTTTCATAAGCTGCTGGAGGCTGCCCGGCAATCCCTTCGCTTCCGATCCAGTGTCATTGTCATCACTGCAGACCTAAGCGGCAACTGGCTAAATCCTCTCTTGCTTATGAGGAAAAAGGGTATTGTGCCCACAATCCTGCTGTTAAACGCTCCAGCTTTTGGAGGAAAAGGTGATGTCCGGGATATTCAGAAGAAGCTTGATTCAGTTGGATTGGGAAACTACTTGATAGGTCCGGAATATCTGGATAATATGGAAAAAGAATTATCTCCGGCGACCCAAAAGCGCCGGGAAGAATTCAAGGAAGCCAGGAAAGTCCACTGGAGGCCGCTGATTTGAAGCCTTTGTGGGAATTCCTGAGAAAAAAAATCTCTATCAGGGTATCTATTTACATTATCCTGAGCTACCTGATCATGTATTTTGTGCTAGTTGGAATTGAATTGGTTATCCGGGGTACTTCTGTTGAAGTGTTGCGGAGGATGATCCTTTTAGGGGTGGTTACTGGGTGGCTGATGGGGCGATCTTCCTTGAAGTTTTGGCAAGCTCTCCTGATCTCGGTATTTACTGGCATTTTATTGACCCTGATCCATATTGGGGGGATCGATGCAGCCCTATGGAATTTGATCAAGACCGCGTTCAGGAACCTCTGGGATCTGGTATTCCATAACATTGTGCTGGACACGGGGGAATTGGAATTTTTACTGGAGATCATTCGAACAAGGTCCCTGGAGGTTTATTCTGGATTACTCCTGTGGGGCAGCGATTTGATCACAGGATTCTATATATATAACCAGGTAAGTACCCTGCTGACCTGGGGATATGTGCTGTGGCTGCTGTCTTCCTGGTTCGCCTGGGTCACTTTCAGGGATGACCAGCCGATTTGGGGCTTGATCCCGGCAGGTACTATCCTGGCTATCTTAATGACATATACCCTGGAAAAAAGGGTTATGCTGGTACTGCTCCTGGGTGCTGGATTGACCTTGATTGGCCTGGTCAACCATGAAGTCCATCAGAGAGAGTGGAAAAGACTAAATATAAAAGGGTCCGCGAATGTGCGAGAGCGCGTAGTTCTTGCTGTAGTTGGCTTTTCCCTGTCTACGATGGTTTTTGCGGGCTTAATGCCATCAATAAGGATCAAGGCCATCTCCGATCCATTTGAAAGACTACTATATGGTGAAAGTGAATCAGGTGAAGGCGGGTCTGATCCTTCAATTGATGTGGGAGGGTTCAACTCTGATCTCTATTCGATTGAGCGGTTTGCAGGACTACCGCGGCAAAAACTGATTGGGACGGGACCTGAATTGGCCCAGCGGGTGGTAATGATTGTCCAGTTCCCAACTACGGCTTTTGTAAAAACGGATCTACCGAACGCAGCCAGATATTGGGGATCTTATTCTTATGATCAATATACTGGAACCGGTTGGCAGGCCAGCCCGACAGTTGAGGTTGAATACAGCCCCGGCCAGGAAATAATTCCCATCCAGAATGAAAATTTTGATATTGTCACCCAAAAGATCAGACTGAGTAATGCCATAAGCGGAACATTATATTCTGCAGGATCTCCTGTCACTGTGGACCAGGATGTATTGGTATCCTGGCGAACGCTGATAAATGAACCACAAAATGGCGATCGCCATGCCTACCAAGTGGATGATCTTTTCGCGGCTACGATTGACAACCTCCAGTATCAGGTGCGATCCCAGGTATCCAATGCAACTGATGATGATCTGCGGTTAGCAAATGGGGACACCCCGGAATGGATAGAGCTCAGGTATCTGGCTCTTCCAGATACAGTTCCTGATCGGGTCCTGCAATTAGCGCAGGAAATTATTGCCAATCAGCCCACAAAATATGATCAAGCTAAAGCTATCGAGACATTTTTGAGATCCTATCCCTATACGCTGGATTTGCCGGCACCCCCAGCAGATAGGGATGTGGCAGATTATTTCCTGTTTGATCTTCAAACGGGTTATTGTGATTATTATGCAACTTCGATGGTGGTTTTATCGCGGATTGTTGGAATGCCAGCCAGAGCAGTGGTTGGTTATGTTGGCGGAGAATATGACGAAGAGAATGACAGATACCTGGTATCTGAAGCGGATGCCCATACCTGGGTGGAAATCTATTTTGGCGGATATGGATGGATTCCGTTCGAGCCGACTGCTGCCAGGGATTTAATTGATGATGAAGGTCTCTCACTTCCCCTTCCTCCGGAATTGGAAGAGCTTCCCCAGTCGGTCGAGATTGTTGAACGAGAAGAATTTCCCTGGCTGGAAGCTGGTTTGGGAACAACCTTTCTTGCGGTGGTTGGGCTGTTGTTCTGGAACCGGGCTGATCAGGCACGGCTGGGATACCTGGATGCCTCCAGTCTGGCCCTTGTCGTTTATCAAAGATTATTCAGATACAGCCGTTGGATGGGCTTAGGCCATTTAAGGTCAGATACCTTATATGAATTCAGCTCTCAGGTTAAGAATGTATTCAAGGATCTGACTACCAGACCACGGAGGGAAAAACAATTTCAGGATGTGTATCGGGAAATAGACCAGTTAACCAGCTTAGCTATATTGGCGAATTACAGCGATCAGCCAATTCTTGGGGAACAAAAAGACAGGATCATCAAAACCTGGAAAAAATTACGGATCCAGTTGAGGAAAGCGACCTGGTTCTCGGCCTGGAAAACTTTTAAAAGCATGATGTTCAAACTTGAGCGAAATCCGGACCAGATGGATGATATATTAGGAAATGGAGCAGCTGATGGAAACCGTTAAGGAACTGACAACAACTTTAGTCCATAATATTGAAAAAGTGATCATTGGCAAACGACGAGCTGTACAGCTGGCTGTGCTGGGTTTGATCTGTGAGGGCCATGTCCTGATCGAGGATGTGCCCGGTGTCGGAAAAACGATGCTGGCCAGGAGTTTGGCGCGCTCTCTGAACTGCTCCTTCAGCAGAATTCAATGCACACCAGATATGCTGCCGAGCGATATCACAGGCGTAGAGATTTTTGATCAATCCTCAGGTGAGTTTAGATTCCTGCCTGGCCCCATTCTCAACCAGATCATTCTGGCGGATGAGATCAACAGGGCCACACCCAAGACCCAGTCAGCTTTATTGGAAGCGATGCAGGAACGCCAGGTAACCGTCAGCGGAGAAACCCATCTTATACCGAGGCCTTTTATGGTGCTGGCTACACAGAACCCGATCGAATACGAAGGGACTTTCCCTTTACCAGAAGCACAGCTGGACCGGTTTATGATTAAGGTAAATATTGGTTATCCGGGGATCACAGAAGAGATGGCGGTAATCGCGAACCAGCAATTTGTCCATCCAATCGAATCCATTGAACCAGTGACTTCCCCTGAAAAGATCATTGAAGTTCAGGAACAGGTCAAAGAGGTAATTATCGCGGAATCGATCAAAAAATATATCGTCGAGATCACTCGGGAAACACGGGCTGCGGACTCAGTATACCTGGGGGCCAGTCCCAGGGGCAGTTTGGCCCTGGCGCGAGCCAGCCAGGGCTGGGCGGCCATGTACGGCCGTAAATTTGTGATTCCGGATGATGTTAAATTACTGGCAGAGTCAACCCTGGGGCATCGCGTGATCCTTAGTTCATCTGCCCGCCTGCAAGAATTACGTACTGGTGATCTGGTCCGCGAGATTCTGCGCAATGTACCTGTACCGGGAGGGGATTTCCAGGGTGGGTAGAGACTTAAGGGAATATACAAAAAACACCAAGGCCCGACTGTTGATTGGATTTATAGCCTTGATATTTCTGGTTGGTGATGGCTTGATCTTATTGTTTTACGGGAAAGAAGCCGGGATATTCGGCCTGGTTTGTATGCTTGGGGCGTTGGTACCGGTTTTGCTGGTCATTATATTCCTGGTGATTGCAGACAAAGTAGTGAAGAAAAATCAATAAACCCGTTATATAAAACGTCAGGTTTAAATAGAAATACGGCATCCTTCTGGATGCCGTATTTGTTTTATACCAATGATTGGTTGAGGATCTCTATGATATCCAGCACCTCTATTTCATCTGCCAGGCCTTTTGACCGTAATGCGTCATCGAACATGATCAGGCAGTATGGACAGGCAGTCGTGATAGTATCTGCTTCAATATCCAGGGCTTGCTGCAGCCGGTGCTGATTGATGCGGGTATCAGCTGCCGTTTCCAGCCACATGGCACCTCCGCCACCGCCACAGCAGAAGCTTTCTTGTTTATTATTTTTCATCTCCAGCGGGGAAAGATTGGCTTTTTTAAGCAGATCCCGCGGTTGGGTATAGACGTTGTTGTAGCGGCCCAGATAACAGGAGTCATGGAAGGTGAGTTTGCCCAAATCCCGGGTTCCTGAATCCTGGAACTTGAGCCCTGGCAGCAGTTCAGCCAGGAATTCCACAGCATGCTGGACCTGAAAATCACCACCGAATGTGGGGTATTCATTTTTTATGGTATTCAAACCATGGGGGCAGAGAGTGATGATTTTCTGAAATTGGATCTCAGAAAATATGCCAATGTTCTCCTCGGCAGCTACCTGGAATAGATATTCATTTCCCATCCTGCGGGCAGTTTCACCGCAGCACAATTCTGCATCTCCAAGAACGCCGTAATCGACTTTAAGTTTATTGAGGATCTCAATAAATGCCCGGGTGACTTTTTGGTTGCGATCGTCGAATGAGCCTGCACAGCCGACAAAATAGAGAGCATCGACTTTATCTCCCGGGGAGAGAACCCTGACATCCAAACCATCTGCCCAGCTCATGCGATTCTGGGCTGGCATACCCCAGGGATTGCCCTGGCGTTCAAAATTTCTGAGAGTTTCACCGATAGTTTTAGGGACGTTTCCTGTCATCAATACCTGGGCTCTCCGGATATCTATGACTTGCTCTGGAGGACGAATAAATGCAGGACAGACATCCAAGCAGTGACCGCAGGTTGTGCACGACCACAGGAATTCTTCTTCTAATAATTGTGATTGAAGCTCGTTTTTAGAGTCTTTTTCTGGGGTTATCAAGACAGAAGCCATATTTTCCCGGAGCATCAACAACAAAGTTCTGGGTGAATATGCCAGTCCGCTGTTTGTAGCAGGGCAGACTTCCTCGCAGCGTCCGCATTGCAAGCAGGAATCAAAGGCAAGCAAATTAACTGAGGAAAACTCATTGATGGTCGAAGTTCCCAGCACTTCTACATCCATGATGTCTGGGATGGTTTCCAGCTCACCTGAAGGCCTGTCAGATTTCATAAATATATGGATTGGTGTGAAGATCATATGGCGCAATTTGGTGAAAGGAATACTGGCTGCAAGCAGCAATCCTAAAATGACATGCAGAATGAAGATGTATGAATGGATTGAGGCTGCAGCGGAAGGGGAGAGAGCAGTCTTTCTAAGGAGCAATGCGACCCAATTTCCAATCGGGGACCAGCCAGCAAAGAGAGGATTCCAGGCGAGAATTCTCAGTCCTTCTGTGAAGAAACCTACCAGGGGAATGCATGCCAGCAGGATCAAGGCATAAATATCATCCCAGGAGTTTTCCATGTAATCGGGACGAATGATAAAACGTCTGATCATGGCCATAACAACGCCAAGCAGGATAGCAACTCCCGCGAGATCCATGATCAATTCGTAGATGATATATCCCGGACCTGAGAAAAGGGGCCAGGTAAAGGGTACAAATAGCCCCATCTGCATGATCTTTATGGCAGTTCCAATCACCTGAAAGATAACGCCCCAGAATATTAATAAGTGCATTATGCCAGGGTAGATCTTCATTACTGTGCGTAATTGACCCAGGGCATAGATGACCACGTCACCGAGGCGAGACCAGGGTTTTGAAATCCGTTGTTCTGTTGATGTCATACGGATCCTCCGATGAAAATCTCACCATTTGTGATCTTTAGGGGAATCTTTCCCAGGGGTGATGGTGGCGGGCCTGAGATAACTTCACCCTCGTAGGGTTCAAAGAAACCCTCATGGCAGGGGCAGTGAATTACCTGGTCAACAACATCCCATTTGCAAATACAGGCAAAATGAGTGCAAACTGCTGAATAGGCCCGGAAACCCTGGTCTGTATTGATTACAAGAGCTGGGTAGCGTCCAAAAGGAATTGTTAAGCTTTCTCCTGGTGGGATATCATCCACTGTGCCGACTCTTACAGGATCTGGTGGGGTTTCTTCCAGACTGGGGGGATAGAGATAAGCAATAAAGGGTGCCAGCAAAGCAGTAAAACCAGTAGCTGCCAATCCCTTCTTTATCAAATTAATAAAGTCACGGCGCGAGATCTCACTCATTTAGCTCACCTCTCCCCAAATAGTCAGGGCAATGATAACAAGGACTGCAGCAAAGGATAGCCAGAACCGTATCTTAGTTGTTTTTTTGGATGTATCTGGTTTACGATCCAGGAAAGGCCAGATCAAGAGCAGGACGACTGCCAGAACCGGTGATGTCGCTCCAATGGTTTTCGGAATGTAACGAAGGAGTTGATATAAGGCGAGAAAATACCATTCGGGTTTGACATGAAGAGGAGTGTCCATTGCATCTGCAGGCGCTCCTAGTCCGACAGGGGCGAACAAACCGATCACACCGATTATCACAACCAGAATGACCACACCCAGGGCAACTTTGGCTTCTAAGGCTACATGATCTGGATAAAATGGAACTTCCTTCTCTTGATTATTTTCGGACATCAGCTTACTCCCGTTTATTCAAGTTTCCTGACACTAAGCAGTTATTAAAGAGGTTTCATCACTCCTTGTTTCCGGATCATGATGAAATGTAATCCCAGAGACCCAACCGTAATCAGGGGCAGGATCAGGATATGGGCCGCGAAGAATCGACTTAATGTAAGACTTGTGACGCTCCATCCACCTCTGAGAAATACCAGGGCCAGGTCTCCGATGATCGGAATACTTCCTCCGATTTCCGTACCGACTGTTGTGGCCCAGTAGGCTCTTTGATCCCAGGGCAGCAGATAACCTGTGAATCCGAAAGCCAGGGTCATTATCCCCAGTGTTACCCCAGAAACCCAATTCAGCTCCCTGGGAGATTTGTATGCTCCCATGATGAAAACCCTCAGCATGTGGGCCAAAGCCATGACGATCATGCCGTTGGCAGACCAATGGTGGATCATACGGAATGCTGATCCGAGCAGCACTTCATTTTCTATGAATTGGATGCTGGCATACGCTTCCGTTGGAGTTGGTTTGTAATAGAAGGCCAGCATGATGCCAGTTATTCCCTGGACGAGGAACAGGAAGAAAGTTATTCCTCCCAGGCAGTACCACCAACGGCGCTGCCAATCAGGTACTGGTTTAGCCAGGATCGGTTTCATGAATTCAGATAGCTGATAACGCTCGTCAATCCAGGCGAGTATCCTGGTTGGAATTGGAACCCACTCAGATCTTGAACGCCAGACACTGGCGCTGCGGGCAACCCCAAAAAGCAGGATCAAGCCGGCTGCGCCAAAGAGGACCAAGCGGCCCAACGGGGTCCAGATGTTAGTGAATTGCTCGTCAACATGGCATTGGATGCAGGTATCCTTCTCTGGCTCCAGGGGAACCTCACCTGAGTATTCAATGCTCTCAGTGGGGGAGGGTTGGTTAGCTGTGATGGCGTGAATGCCTGCAGCTGCTGCCAGCACCAAAATCAAGCTGAGAGCCGCAATCAGGATTGTACGGTAAATAGTTTTCATATAAAAAACCTCGTCTGCGCTGACTACAGTGAGACTTAAACCGCAACTATTAAAATTTCAATCAGGAAAGAGTTTGATGTTATCCATTCAGTAGGTACCCTCGGTTGAGCAGTGTCTGGATTGATGATCTAAGGAAACCTTGTTTAGAAGTGTATTACTCGATCAAAAGTGAATCATCAACAGATGATAAAAATATAACATAATCCGCACAGCATTGCAGGTGTCATTCTTCACAAGGAAATCAATAATTCATGGTTATCAGCGTGTTGAAAAAGAAAATTCCTCGAGAATCTGGGATACAACAACAGGGATCGCTTTTGCGACTGCGGGTGTGGGGGTTTCACTGAATTCGAGGATGTTTTCAACCTCAACTGCATAAATGCTGAATTCTCCGGGTATGTGATAACCCATTTTTTCGGCAGCATCAAGGGCTGTGATCAATGAAGTGTCGTGGGCAGATGTGCTGTGCTGAGTAGGCGATATCGATCGCAGATCATCCAGGCTTAAGTGGTGAATCTTTCCTGGAGTGTTTGTTTCAGGATTAAGATAAAAGGCATCAATCAGGATCACCCGATCATAACCCAACAGGGCTTCCATCAAGCGCAGCCCCCCGGCACTGGCCTCGGTGATGGTCAGCTCGGGATGGGCATTCAGGTTGATTAGACCTTCTAGTTCGCGGGCGACTTTTACACCCACTCCGTCGTCAGTGAGAATTGGATTACCAAGGCCGATTATTAGTGTTTTTTTGTCCATAATAAAATAAGTAACCAGCTCCCAGAAACGACTGCCTGATCACTGGTTACTTTATTTTACTCCGATTTCTACGCGGTTAATCTATCAATCAATATACTGACTCTGGGTTTCAATCAAATTACCTTCAGCGTCCTTGATTTGTACTTCCAGGGGCATTTGGCCGGGTAATGAGTGAGTTGCGCAGGACATGCAGGGATCGTAATTCCTGAATGCCATCTCAATGGTGTTGAGAAGACCCTCACTGACTTCTCCGCCTTTGATCAACCCTACAGCTGCTTTTTTGATAGACATGGCGATAGGGGCATAATTATTGGTCGTGCCAACGATCAAGTTGACATCCGTTAATATGCCATTCTCGTCTGTTTTGTAGTGATGGGTCAGGGTACCCCGAGGTGCTTCAACGCTTCCCACACCTTCAGTGGGTGTGTTGGTCACAACTTGGCGGACATTGGGATCGGTGATCTCGGGATCCTCTGTCAGTTCGAGCATTCTCTCTGCAGAGTAAAGCAGCTCTACCAGCCGGGCCCAGTGGGTTGCAAGGCGGTGGTGCACCGGTGTGAACCGTCCGTCAACCTTCTTTGAACCCAGGGTCTCATAAAATCGTTCGAAATGCTCCTGGGCTTTCGGAGTTGTAAATCCGTCAGAAGCATTCAGTCGGGAAAGGGGAGTGGCGCAATACACACCGCTGTCCTTGCCATCTACAAATCCTTTCCACCCCACAGCTTTTAAGTAAGGGAATTTCAGGTAGGACCAGGGTTCAACCCTTTCTGCGATATGTTTGGCGTAATCTTTGGCTGGATATTTCACAAACTCTTTGCCATCGGGTCCGGTAACCCGGATCATGCCATCATAAAAGTTGGAGAGGTTATTTTCATCAACAGTGCCCATGTAGTAAGTTTCATGGGTAAAGGTATCGGAAACAATCAGATCCACGTAAGCCTGGTTGGCAAGCACGACATCGTCAAAGAGTTTCAAACTAAAGAGGGCAAAATCAATGTTCTGTTTGGCATATTCAAGAATGATCTTTTGATCCTCTTCGGACATTGATTTGCTCCACCCGCCAGGCAATCCTGCCACGGGGTGGATACCGCGTCCGCCCAGCATCTTGATGACTTCGTGGTTTCTTTTTCTGCATTCTATGACTTGTTTACCGATATCAACTCCAACTTTGTGGATCACACCCAGGATATTCCTTTCGGCAGGATTGGAATCCGGGCCAAGGACGAAGTCTGGTCCACCAAGGGCATAAAAGTGAACTGTATGATCGGTGACATAAAAGGAGTTGTAGAATAACTCTCTTAACTTCTTGACAACGGATGGTGGCTCTACATCGAAAAGAGCATCGAGCGCTTTAGTTGCTGCCATGTGATGCGCTTCAGGGCAGACACCACAGATCCGATTAGTGATGCGGGGCATTTCTTCAGCCGGTCGGCCGATAGAAAATTGTTCAAAGCCACGCAGTTCTGGAATTTGTAAATAGGCGTTCTCAACATTGCCTTTATCATCCAGGAAGATCTCGATCTTGCCGTGACCTTCAAGTCTTGTGATGGGATCGATAGTTATCCGTTCCATTACTTATCTCCTTTTCCGTTCTTGACACGTCGGAGAATTGAGTGTGCCATGCTGAAGCGGTAGAAAGTTCCAGCAGGATCAGCGATCGTATCTATGACTTCCTGGATCTTGTGTTCCAGTTCAGCTTCTTCCATGGTCTCGTCTCCGGCATCGATGACCGAGGCGATGGCAGAAAGCATTTTTCCGCCTTGATCGATCACACCTTCAGGAGGACCATAACAGCCGCGGCAGCCAATTCCGACCGAGGGACAAAGAGCGCCGCAACCACTCCGGGTGGCAATACCCATACAGATCAATCCCTGTTCCAGTAAACACTGATCCGGGTCAGGAATTATCTCGTAAGGCCTGTAGAATTGGCTAATGCATTTTTCACTCTTTTCACGCTCACATTCGTCACACACTGCAGCAGTGCCGGCTCCAATGATCGCTCCTGCAGGAGGTAAAGGCGCGCCTTCCAGCAATGCGCCAACAACCACCTGGAGAACTGCCCAGATCTGGGGAGGTTCTGGTGGACAACCCGGCAGGTAATAATCCACATCGATCACCTGGTCGAGTGATTTCACCGTGTTGTAGAACACTGGAAGGGTGAGCTCTCCTTCGGGAACCTTGGTCACTTCCTGGGGGAAAATCTTGTCGGGATTGTCAATCGATGGATTGTTGATGTAGACCTTGTCAAAAGTGGCTTCTTTGGTGGTCAGATTGGAAAGGGCAGGTATACAACCCTCGTAAGCGCAGGATCCATAGGCTACCATGATCTTGGATTTCTTCCGCAGCAAATGAGCCATTTCCTCGTTTTCAGAATTCCGGATGGCACCATTAAACAGGCATACATCAATATAGCCGTCTGGATAGCCTTCCACGTCTTTCACTTTGAAATCCGCGATGCAGGGGAAGAAGGCGATATCAAAGACTTCATCGACGGTGAGGATATGTTCATGGATATTGAGAACTGAGATCTCACATCCTCCGCAGGCTGCAGCCCAGTACATGGCCAGTTTTGGTTTTTCTTTTGCTCCCATGTTAAGCCTCCTTTACGGTGACTGGTTCTGCGCCATTTCCGCCCAGTACTTTATCGTACCAGCGGAGAGGACCCAGAGCTCGGATTTCTTCGGTCATCTTGTTGACCCGCTCAGCGAGGAATATTCCTTCGGAGGCGGATGCCCATAACAACTGGACTCGCTCATCCTCAATTCCCCATTGTGTCAGGGTTTTCTTCAACAGCATGAACCTGCGCAGGGCTTTGATATTGCCATTCACGTAATGACATTCACCAGGATGGCATCCGGCGATCAATACTCCATCAGCGCCTTTCAATAGAGCCGTGAGTACAAATTGTGGATCAACCCTGCCTGAGCACATCACGCGGATGGGCCTCATGTTGGGAGCGTATTTGATCCTGGCTGTGCCAGCCAGGTCTGCAGCCCGGTAGGAACACCAATTGCAGAGGAATCCGACAATTACGGGTTCAAATTGATCACTCATATTACTCCTCCTTCCCAGCCGGGACTGGTTCTAAACTCTGCACATCCCATAACAAGCCTTCGATCTGGGAAAACAGCTGGTCGTTTGTGAAGTGGGCGCCAGTGATGACACCACTGGGGCAGGCCGCAACACAGGTTCCACAGCCTTGACAGAGCGCCGTGACTACCATAGAGACTCCTTCCTCTTCCAAGAATTCAATTGCATTATAGGGGCACATGTTGTTGCAGATCTTGCATCCAGAACAGGCATCTGCATCGATGCTGGCCCGAATGGGTTCCATCATCACCGTGCCCCGGCTGATCAGACTGGCAACCCTTGAAGCGGCGGCCGCTCCTTGGGATACTGTATCCGGCACATCCTTTGGACCCTGGCAGGCGCCGGCGATGAAGATGCCGGCGGTCATGGTTGCGATAGGATCGAGCTTAGGATGGCGCTCAATGAAAAAGCCATCAAAATCGCAGCCCATCTTGAACAATTGGGAGACCTCCTGGGAGTCCGGCTGGGCTTCAATGGCAGGACTGAGGATCACCATATCTACCGGAACACGCCTTTGCCGACCAATCAGAGTGTCTTCAACCTGGACGATCAATTTTCCTTCCTCTTCGGGTATTCGAGCTGAGTCTGTGACCTCAGCTACTTTCCCGCGAATGAAGTTAGTCCCTTCCTTTAACAACCGATCGTAAAACTCCTCATATCCTTTACCCGGGGTTCGCATGTCTATGTAGCAGTTGTAGACTTCTGCGTCCGGGATCCGTTCGTGGACCAGATGAGCGAATTTTAGTGAGTACATACAGCAAACCTTGGAACAGTACTTATGGTAGTTTTCATCCCGGGAACCTACACAGTGGACAATCGCCACTGATTTTGGTTCTGTTTCCTTGTCGCGCAGAACGATCTTGCCATCGGTTGGGCCAGCAGCGTTGACCATTCTTTCAAATTCCAGACTTGTGAAGACGTTTTTCAACTGGCCGTAGCCGTATTGGGGTATTCGCTTCACATCGAACAACTCATAACCTGTAGCCAGGATGATATTGCCAACATTCAATTTGAGGAGCTCATCCTGCTGTTCAAAATCGATCGAATTTGGCTCTGTGGGGCAGAATTTCTCGCAGGCTTTGCAGGTACCTTTCTGGAAGTAAACGCAGTTTTCCTTGTCGATGACTGGATACTTGGGCACCGCCTGGGGGAATGGTCTGTAAATGACCTTTCTCTCGCCGAGGCCGGCTTCAAATACATTGTCGACCACTTTGAAGGGGCATTTTTCAATGCAGATCCCACAGCCTGTGCAGTGTTCTTCGTTCACGTAGCGGGCTTTCTTTCGCACTGTGACCTCGAAGTTGCCAATGTAGCCGTCCAGCTTTTCAACTTCACTCCAGGTGAGTAGAGTGATATTTGGATGGTGGTCGACATCAACCATTTTGGGTGTCAGGATACAGGCGGAGCAGTCTAGAGTTGGGAAGGTCTTGTCGAGCTGGGCCATGTGGCCACCAATTGATGGCTGCCTTTCAACCAGGTAGACATGGTTGCCGCCGTCAGCCAGCTCCAGTGCGGCAGTGATTCCTGCAATTCCGCCACCCACGATCAGGGTATTGGGATTGATTTCCACGGGGATCTGCTCTAAGGGCTGATGATGGATAACGCGCTCAATTGCACCATTCACCAGGGCTTTGGCTTTGAGGGTTGCCGCTTCTTTATCGTCCGTGGTCCAGGAGTCATGCTCCCGGATGTTGGCCATTTCGAACATAAATGGATTTAATCCTCCATTTTCTGTAGCAGTTCGAAAAGTCCCTTCGTGCATATGGGGAGAACAGGAAGCTACAACGATCTTGGTAAGACCTTGTTCCTTAATATCCTGCTCGATAAGTTCCTGCCCCAGGCTGGAGCACATGAACTTATATTCGCGGGATACCGCAACATGAGGATTGTCCTCGGCCCATTTGGCGACATCTACTACATCTACAACTTTAGCGATATTCGTTCCGCAGTGGCAGACGTAGACACCAACTTTCTCTTCTTGTAATGGGGGTGATTTGGTATCATTCATAGGTTTTTCTCCTATCTGAAACGTCTTCTATACTCGATGAGTACTTCAAGATCATAAGTTCTGTAAAAGAGGTCAATTGGCCTCCTTAGTTAGTAGTTTCTTAAAGATCGGTTTTGCTGACACCATCTCAACACCAAAACCCAGTTTTTTGGGCGAAATACCAAGAGCTATCCCAAATAACTGCGTGAAGTAGAGGATGGGGAGATGAAAACTAGTGCCAAATTCCTCGTTGACTGCATTTTGATAACATTCCAGGTTGACCTGGCACATGGGACAGGCGGTGGCAATTACGTCAGCACCGTTCTTCTCAGCGCTCTCGAGCAATATCCGAACCATGCTCAGGGCGGCAATCCTGTTTGTCATGATCAATGATCCCCCGCAGCATCGCAGCCTTTCAGGAAAATAGGATGAGGTAGCTCCCGTCGCTTCGATCAGTTCTTCGAAATATTGGGGATTCTCAACTTCTTCTCCATTTTTCCTGGGCCTGGCGATCTGGCATCCATAATAGGGAGCGATGTTCAAGCCCTTTAGCGGGTTCGTGACTTTTTCTTTGAGCTTTTCTGGACCCACTTCATTTGCAAAAACCTCAATAAGATGGAAAACTTCTATTTTTCCATTAAACTGCAGATCATCCTCTTCAAGAGCGAAGTTGATGTGTTCCGCGAGATCAGGATCCTCTTGTAAGCATTTATTCGTAAAATAAGCATTCTTGTAGCAGGCGCTGCAAGGTGCGACCAGGTCCAATCCTTCTTTCTCAGCCAAGGCCAGGTTTCTGGCTACCAGGGTATGGGCGAGTATACCGTCCACGTGGAAATATGTTGTTGCTCCGCAGCAGTTCCAATCGTCTAATTCTTGCAGATCGATATCAAAAACCTGAGTGGTTTCCAAAGTAGATTTGTGATAACTGGAAGCTATTTTCTCTAAGGAGCAGCCGGGGTAATAGGCATATTTTTTCATGATGATTCTCCTAGAGGAATGATCCTGCGGATCATCTTCTTGAAATTGTCCAGGTGCTTAATTCGTGGAGGAAGGACCGGGATTTTTCCCTTCATTACCATTTTGCTGGCGTTGAGCGCTTCCTGGAAGAATTCTTTGGTCCCTAATTGGAACATATAGGTCGGAGCAAGAATTGGTTCGTAGGCTCTGCCGCTCCGGACAATCATTTTTACCCACGCTTCCGAGAAGTTTGGACCAACCAGTTCTTCACTGTAGGTTTTATTCCAAATTGAATACCGTTTCACGGCATACATCACCCCGGCGATATCGATATCAGCCGGGCAGCGAACCGTGCAGTGGTAACAGGATGCGCAGAACCAGTAGGTGTTGCAGTCCAGGACCTCTTCCTTAAGATCAGCATTGATCATCCCTATTAGCCTGCGCGGAGTTTGGTCCATGAAATTCGCGACCGGGCATGTGCCAGAGCATGTGCCGCACTGGATACAGGCATTAATCGGATTTCCTTTTGCAGCGTAGAGAAGGTTGGAAATCTCATCGCTGAAAGATGGCTTTGATGCCATATCGGTGTACCTCCTTATTTGTCTGACTTTTTCTCCGCAGCCAGAATTAACAATTGGCTGACTTTTTCCAGTAGTAAATCCGGATCAACCGGTTTTTCCAATAGTTCATCCGTGGGCAGGAAGCGGGGATGGACTGGCTGCCCGGGGAACAGGAATGCCATCTGCTCCCTGATGCCAGTGATGATCAATACCGGAATCTCGCGCAAGACGGGATCCTTGTTGATCTTGCGAGCTACCATCACTCCCTCGGCGCCCCTTCCCATCATGATATCCAGAAGGAGCAGATCATATTTTTTTGACTCCAATGCCTCGAATCCAGCTTTTGGATTGTAGGCGACATCAACTTTGTACCCAGCTTTGGTGAGAGTGGATTCAATCCCTTCAACGTAATCTGGATCATCGTCAATGATCAATAATTGGACATCCTTAGACATTTTTCCTCCTTGTTCAGGTGGTTGTAATACCTTACTGTCTCTTTTTTAGCGTGCCAATGGGAGCATGATGGTAAATTTGCTGCCCTGGCCTAATTCACTTTCGACTCGAATTGAGCCGTCATGCGCTTCAATAATTCGTTTTGTAATGGATAAACCTACACCGCTGCTTCTCTCACTGTCAGGAATGTTTTTACCCCTATAAAAATCCGTAAATATGTTAGTGATTTCCTCCTCGTCTATTCCGATGCCATTGTCTGTAACTATGATCAGTACCTGGGATTGGTCTCCTTTGGTTTCTAAATCGACCTTCCCGCCCATCTTTGTGTACTTGATTGAATTGGTCAGCAGGTTTACGATGGCTTCCAGGATCGTGCCTTTATCGGCATTGATCTGCAAAGCTTTCTCTTCGAATGTTGAAGTGAGGGTGATGTCCTTGCGGACTGCCTGCCTTTCAACTGTCTCCAGGGCTTGTTGTGCCAAAGGGTTGATGTCGACGATCTCAAATTGTTCCTTGATCTTGTTGATGTCAACCGAAATGACCCTCAACCAGGTATTAATGAGGGTTACAAGTTCTTTGATCCTGTTTTGCAAACGAGTAACTTTTTCACGTTGTTCTTCGGTTAATATCTCCTCCAGATCATCTGCGAGCGCGTAAAGGTTCTGTTGAACGGCTCCCAGGGGAGATTTCAATTCATGAGAAACGATGGCGGCAAAGTGCTCCCGGAGCATTTCTTTTTCCTTCCGCAGGGCGATAGTCTCCAGTACGAGTTTTCTTCGCTCCAGGCCGCGCCGGACAACTAGCCTCAATTCATCTGGCTGGAAGGGTTTAGGAATAAAATCAAAAGTGCCTTTTTTCATGGCTTCCACTGCAGAATCGACAGTGGCATAACCTGTGATCACAATGGGAACAACGGTTGCATCATAGGCGTAGATCTCTTCCAACACCTCGAAACCTGACATGCCGGGCATTTTTAGATCTACGAGGACCAGATCGGGGTGAAATTCATCCAATATTTTTAAACCCATTTCACCGTTATCAGCAGTTTTTATGCTGTAATCTTGACTTTGTAAGATCCTGGTGCAGGATTCCCGGACGATTTCTTCGTCATCAATTACCAATATCTTTGCGGTAGTGGATCCCAATTCAGTCTTTTCCATTTTCTCCATTCTCTTTTATAGGCAAATTTATTGTGAATGTGGTTCCTGTGCCTACTTTGGAATCAACCAATATCGAACCTTTATGGCTCCTGACCAGCCCATAACTGATTGCCAGGCCAAGCCCTGTTCCGTGGCCAACATCCTTAGTAGTAAAGAAAGGATCAAATATCTTCCTGAGGTTTTCTTCACTTATGCCGGTACCAGTGTCGGCAAATGAGATCGCTATGTCACCTGTTTTTGTTATTTCCCGTGTAGTTATCGTTAATTCACCGCTGCCGTCCATAGCTTCTGCGGCGTTGATGATCATATTCATAAATACCCGCTCAATTTGCGATGGATCGATCACGGCCATGGGAAGGTCAGCCTGGAGATTACGAATGATATGGATGTTATGGAATAGTGCCTGAAGCTCAACCAGTGATACACAATCATCCACGATCGAATTGAGGTCATAATACGATTTGTCGGGGGGCCGCTGGCGGGAAAAGTCAAGCAGTCCCCGGATAATATCCCTGCAGCGGTTTGCCTGGCCCACGATTTTTTCCAGGGAGTACTGACAGTTGGTATCAAGATCTTGTTGATCCTCCAGCAGCAGGTGAGAGAAGGTAATGATTCCCTGAAGGGGGTTGTTCAGTTCGTGGGCAATATTGGCTGAGAGCTGACCGACCAGGGCTAATTTTTCTGATTGCATGATACGTTTGGTGGCAAATTCTTTCAAATCTTGATCTCTTTTTTGGATCGACTCAGCCATGTGATTGAATGACTCACCCAGGAAGTGGAGCTCATCATTTGTTTGTATGTCGACTCTGGCACCCAGGTTTCCAGCAGCGACTTCCTTGGATGCGACGACCATCTGGCTGATAGGGCCGGACACCTGTTTGGCGAAGAGGTAAGAGATTCCCAGGGCTACCAGGATCCCGGCTATAGTGATTCCTAAAAAGGTGAGGATAGTTTCACGCTGGATATCGTTATATTTCTGCTCAAGCACTCCTACGTAAAGAATCCCGATGATCTCGTTGCCAAGATTTGTGATCGGTTCGTAAGCGGTGATGTACCAGTTATTCACCACATATGCCCGATCAATCCAGGGTTCTCCTTGAATGATGACCTGGTTATATACTTCTTCACTGACCCGGGTGCCAATCGCTCTGGTGCCATCTTGATTTTTTACATTAGTTGAGATCCTGAGGTCGTCCTGGAAGATTGTTGCTGTTCCGATTTCCTGGCCTTTGTACATAACTTCTTCATATACAGTTTGCTTAATGAGATCAACGATCTCAAAATTTCGGTTAAGTAATTTTCCGCCAAAAACAACTCCCAGGAGTTCATGGTTGTCATCCATGATAGGGGAGGCTGCTATGAGCATCATTCCTGAGCCAACACTGGTTAGCGAGATAGGCCTGGCCAAGGGCGTATCGATCAGATCTATCTGGGCTTGTTCAGCCAGATCAAGGGATTCTTTTTCCATCTCATACTGTGAGAAGACCACAGTGGATGAAACGCAAGCCCCACCGTTCATAATAATCCTGATGAAGTCATGATGGCCCAGGTCATCACCAACTTTTCCCGGATTATGGGTTCTGATAAGGACTTGCCCATATTTATTGGTAACGCCAAAAATATCCAGGTTTGAAGTATCTGCCACGCTGGCTAACTCTTCCAAAGCTTCTGTGAAATCACCTGTGTTGATGGCTTGCTCCAGAAGAGATCTTTCAGATGTATAACAAACAACTGAACCAATCTGTTGAAGCTGGCTCTCATAGATCACTCTGGCGGCATTCAGGTCATTCCTGACTTTGTTCTGCGCTTCTGTGAGGACCCGTTTTGAAGTAAGCTGGACACCGATGATCAGGAATACTGTCCCGGTCATCACGATTAGCAGCACGAATGCGACCATCAATTTCGCATGGATGGGCACTGTTGCGCCGCGGAAAAGAGCTGCAAAGGCCCCTTTTCTTTTTTGAGTGGTGTCAACTGTTTCTGTATCCATTTGTTAGAGTGCCTCAGCTACCAGGTCGATTAGATCTTTGATGTAAAGATCGTTTTCGTGGCCGGTTGTTTTTACTGCATCCTGGTACATGGTGTAGTCTTTTGGACAGGAAATTACAAAATAGTCCACGCTATCCAGCGCTGCAGCTTCATGGATCCTGCTTTCACTAGGGCGTTCGTTTACTTTTCCTTCTTCCATCCAGATCCGACCTCCACCAGCGCCGCAGCATAAGGCCAGATCCCTGGAGCGGGGCATTTCAACCAGGTCGCACCCAGTAGCCTTAATTACCTGGCGGGGAGCATCATAGATGCCGTTGTACCGGCCTAGATAACAGGGGTCATGGTATGTTGCCCTGACGTTGAGAGGATTAGTGAACTTGAGTTTCCCTTCTTTGATCAACATTAATAAAAGTTCACTATAGTGCAGGATGGTCTGGGGTTCTGCAAACGGGTATTCGTTCAGCAGGGTGTTATAGGTATGAGGATCTGTGGTAATGATGGCCTGGTATTGACAGCGTTCTAGCGCCTTGATATTCTTTTCTGCCAACATCTCAAAAAGGCCTTCTTCGCCAACCCGCCTGACATCATTCCCGGCATGGTTTTCACCCTTGAACATTACGCCAAAATCAACTCCAGCCTTTTGGAGAACCATGGCAGTCTTGGCTGTAAGTTCAGAAAGGGAAGGGTTATAAGAAGCGTAGTCACCCACAAACCAGAGGTACTCAACTGATTCCCTGGTTGCATCCTTGACCGGAGGATCGATACCCTCAGTCCATTGAGCTCGTTTGCGGGGAGACTGACCAAATGAATTGCCATAACGTCCCAGGTTGGTGAGTGCATCCTGCAGCTCGGCGTCTATCATGCCTTCTATAACCAGGTGCCGGCGCAACTCCACGATGGTATCAATGTGTTCAATTAATACCGGGCATTCAGTAATGCAGGCTGCGCAAGTTGTGCAGGACCAAAGCACTTCCGTACTAAGTTTGCTGTTCTCCAGGAGGGAAACGTCATAACCTTTCGGGCTGCTTTTGGCATCCTTAAGGACTTCGCTGATTCCCAGGATCATTTCCTTTGGATTCAAAGGATAACCTGCACCATAAGCTGGACAGGCATCCTGGCAGCGGCCGCATTCAGTGCAAGCCTCTCCATTGAGGATCTGTTTCCAGGTTAACTCATTAAGTTTACTGACATAAATCGGGACGCCTTCTTGATTGGCAGGTGTTGGAGGCAGAGTGCCGATTGGACGGTCCAGTTCCGCAAAGAAGATGTTCATAGGCCCGGTAAGAACATGGAGCAGGGAGCCAACAGGCAGGGTGATGATCGTGATACCTGCACTGAAAAGATGAATCAACCAGATACCTAGGTGAGTATTGATCAAGACAGTATCCGATGCTCCAGTAGCGATCCAGATCTGTGCCAGGGTCCACCCAAGCGGTGACCAGAGCATATTGATCGGTTTTTCAACAGCAAGTCGTAGTGACTCAGTTGTGATGCCGCCAAGCACGATCAGAACAAGCAGAACCAATGTCCAGGTGAATTTAGGTTGGTAAGTAAGGCGATCTGGTTTGCTAACATAACGCCTGATTATCGCCAGCGCTGCACCAACAATAAAAACGATCGTAAAAACATCCAGGGTTAATTTGTATATGGAAAATACTGGGCCGACAAGGAATTTAATGAACCATACATTAATGGTAGCCAATGCTGTGCCAAGGAAGAAAATAAAGAAACTCCAGGCAAGAGCGACGTGCATAATGCCGGGATATTTCTGCCTTAAAACTCGAGTCTGAACGATAGCATATTTGATGACATTCCAGATCCTCAGGTGTAGTTTATTCCAGCGAGCTTCTGATCTTCCAACTTTCCACCAGATTCTTGCCTGCAGGAAAAACCTGAAAATTAGGATGGCCCCAGCGAGAAACATCACAGAATAAACTAGGATATTTGGTGATCCCCATTGATGGGGGATGCCCCAGTATTCAACTTGTTCTGGCATGGATTACTCTCCTCATTTTGTGCTTCTTTCAGCCATTCTTGGCAGATTCCAATTGTTCAAGAAGAGGGTCGATGAAATCAAATAGGTCAACTTCTATTCCATACTTGGCAACGTCGAAAATCGGTGCATCAGGGTCACTGTTGATGGCAACGATGGTTTTGCTTTCCAAGATGCCTTCAAGATGCTCTGTCGCGCCGCTGATCCCCAAGCTCAGATAAAGGTCGGGTTTGACTGACTTGCCTGATTTACCAACCAGACGCGAGGTGGGCAGCCAGCCCTGATCGATCACGGGTCTGGAAGCGCACACCGTACCGCCCAGCAAAGCAGCTAATTCTTCTGCCAGTTCGATATTGTCCTCGGTTTGGATCCCCCGGCCAATCGCTACCAGGATCTTCTCCTGTGCGATATCCACGTCTCCAGGAACTGGTTCGATAAATTGAACTAACTTAACCTTTAGATTCTCCAAATCAGGTGGGGAGAAATTAATCGTCTCGGTGGGTGGACCACCCTGACCTTGTTCTGGTTTATAACCACCCGGGATCATGGTGAGGATGGTTGTTTTGTCAGCCAATTGGCTGTCAACCATGATTTTCCCACCGCAGATCTGGCTGGTGATGGCGCCGCCTTCTGCAATTCGGATACAAGAATTGATGACGGGATAGGAACCATGAGTTGCGATTGAACTGCAGATATCCGACCCGATTGTGGTATTGCCAAAAAAGATCGCCCGTGGATCATGTTCTGTGAATATGGAGAGCAATGTTCTCTTACAGGCATCAGAACTGAATTCAGCCAGTGCAGGATGATCGCAGTAGATCACCTGATCAGCTGCCAAGCTGTCCTTGAGGTTTTCGGCTCCGCTGCCGAGGATTATGCCAACGACATTGCCGCCTTGGGCTTGGGCCAGCTCCCGGGCAGCTGCGATCATAATGTATGAAATATCAGAAACCTGTCCCTGAATATGCTCTATCACTACGAAGATATCTTGAGTCATGTCATCCTCCTCTCACAGCAAACCAAGATCTTGAAGGATAGCGGTGAGTTTTTGAGCTACTTCTTCCTCATTACCTTCCAGCATCTCGGCTTTTTCTGCGGCTTCTGGCAGATACATGCGGTCGATAACAAAATTATTTTCTGTGGCCAGCCCATCACCAGCTATTTCTTCAATTGTGGTGGTGCTCATCATTTGACGAACCTTACTGATCGCGACATAGCGGGGAGGTTCTTCGCTGGCCTGGATGCCCAACACCGCCGGCAGCGTTATTTCCATCTCTGCCAGAATTCCTCCTGGATACTCTTTAAAGGCTTTGGCTTGGCCGCCTTCAATCGATACTCCGGAAATATAACCAACATAGGGCAGGTTCAGCAGATCAGCGATTTGAGGGGCTAAATCGCCTGCAATATCATCATGGGCCTGGACACCATTGAGAATTAAGTCTGGATTGATTTCCTTGATAATCCCAGCCAAGGTCTGTGCCAGGGATTCATTGGTCGGTTTTTCTTCATCAATTCCGGTAAGTTTGATCAAACGATCAGCGCCTTTGGCAGCGGTGGTAAATAACATGTCTTCAACACCTTCTGCTTCCGGGCTGATGATTGTTACATTGGCCCCGGTTTTTTCTTTCAGGATGACAGCCTGTTCTATAGCGTGGTTATCAAATTCATTGATAATCAACCTGAGCCATGAAAGGTCCAGCGCTGTCCCACTTGGAGCAATTTCGAGTTCTTCAACGAGGTCAGGGACAAGTCGAGCGATTACGACTATTTCAGTCATAGTTATCCTCCTCAGTTATCAATTGCGTCAAGGATCAGTTCAGCAATGTCCTTAACAATAAGTTTTTCTGCTCCCTTGACTGCCTTAACTGCGTCTTCGAACCTGGGAGGTTCATAGGGACAAGCGACTGCAAGGATGTCCGCCTCGATTGTCACAGCTTCCTTGATCCTCCATTCTGATAATCTGGATTCGGATTTTTCCCATCTGAAACCATCGAGCCACATCCCACCGCCGCCACCGCCGCAGCACAGGCTGGTGGATTTGTTGTGGGCCATCTCGACCAATTCCAGGCCTGGAATAGCCTCTATCAATTTGCGGGGAGCTTCATATATTTGATTTACACGTCCGAGATAACAAGGATCATGATAGGCAACTTTGGCCTGTCCGTTTTCTTTCAGCAGGGGGGTGAGTTCATCCAGCTTCTCTACAAGAAGCTCTGTATAGTGCCGAACCGGATACTCGAAACCAAGCTTTGGGTATTCGTTTTTGAAAGCGTTATATGCATGGGGGTCAGTTGTAATGATCTCGCCGAACTGAGCCCGGCTGAGGACCTTGTCATTTTTTTCAGCCAGCATCTCAAATAAACCCCTTTCACCTGCCAGCCTTTGGGAATCTCCATCACTGTGTTCATCCGGCCCGAGAATAGCAAAGTCTATCCCAAGCTTATTGAATATTTTGGCAACAGCGATCGTGACATTTTTTACTCTGGGGTGATAGGAGGCGTAATCGCCGACAAACCATAAAACCTCAAAAGGACGTTTTTCTTTGCGGACGATCGGAACTTCAAAATCAAGTTCTTCTGTCCAGGCAGCTCGTTTTCGGGAGGATTCACCTAGTGGATTGCTGTATTGTTGTGAAAATTCAAGTGCGCTTTGCAGTTCAGCAGGAACGTTCCCGGCCAGAAGAGCTTCTTCTTTCGCTCTGGTCATAAGCGCCAATGTGATAGGAATATCTTTGGGGCAGACTTCTGTGCAGGCGTAGCAGGATACGCACATCCAAATAGAATCCGATTTTAACATTTCGTCGAGATTGCCTGCGCGCATCCAGGCGATCATCCTACCAGGAGGGAAGTCCATCACAAATCCAAAAGGACAGACTCCACTGCAGCAAGCACACTGCAGGCAGGTTTGAATTCTGTCACCTTCAGGGATTTTTAATAAACTCTCTTTAAATTCTGATGTGAAGGGGAGCTGAGAAATCTCGTTTACGGCCATTTAATGCCTCCTGTTCCAAAAGGCTAGAATGACGAAGATCTGTTTCCAGTGCCAATCTCCAAAATCTCTTTTCCTTGCAGATCAAGAGATTTAAGTCGTAAATCTGGTTACACTGAGTCGATCGTGAAATTAGTAAACGGATTCATACTGGTAAAGGGTTATGTATTCAATTGATTATTGAACCATTAATATGTTAAATCTAGAGGATTGAAAATACTAGTGAAGAAAATCACAAATAAGAAAAAATGAACGAAAAAATGAGTGATATTTTCTGAGAATGCAATAATAAATTGGTCAAAATGAGGTTAACGTAAATAATAAATTACACACTAATTTTGTAGAAATTTATTTATGGAGTTTATTGGTAAAGATAAAATTAGGTTCCTAAATCATTCCTTGATTGAAAAAAGTTCATTTTCCTGTTCTCTTGGTGCAACTGGGGTAGAATTGGTTAGAATGTATTCCGGTTAAAAACCAGGAGTTTTGGCATCTACTGGAAAAGAAAAATCAGCCGGATTAACAAGATGATCATGAGACATAAGGCAGCTGATAGAATTGTGAAGGTTTGCTGAGGAGCGTGGAATAATGCGTATAGCCATTAGCACAGATCATGGAGGATTTGAACTAAAGAAAGCACTGGTCGATTACATCAGGAGCTTGGGATACGATCTGGTGGATTACGGGACAGATTCGGAAGCAAGCGTAGATTATCCGGATTTCGTTTTGAAAGTAGGGAAAGCCATCCAGGATCAGGAAGCCGAGAAAGGAATTGTAATTTGCGGTTCAGGTGTTGGCGTTTGTATCGCTTCCAATAAAATGAAAGGTGTTTATGCTGCGATCTGCCACGATATTTACAGTGCTGCTCAGGGGGTTGAACATGACAATATGAATGTCCTGTGCCTGGGAGGACGAGTGATTGGTGTGGAGCTGGGAAAAGCTTTGGTTAAAGCGTTCCTGGAAGCAAGATTCGTTGGCCATGACGCTGGGAATGAAAGGCATTTAAGACGGACAAATAAGGTAAGAAATATTGAAGAAGAGGAAATGAATTGATGACGAATATTATCGGTGAGCTTAAGAAGAATGGACAATCCATCTGGTACGACAATATTGAAAGAAAACTTTTAGAAGACGGGACCTTAGCAGGCATGGTTGAGAGGGGAGAGATTCGGGGTATCACTTCAAATCCCAGCATCTTTAACAACGCGATAAGCAATTCAAGCGATTATGATCAGGAAATTGAGTCTCTGACCAAAGAGGGGTTATCTCGGGAAGATGTATATGAACAGCTGGCTGTTCGCGATATCCAACGGGCAGCTGATATGTTTTTACCTCTGTATCAGGAAACAAACGGCGGTGATGGTTATGTGAGTTTGGAAGTAAGCCCTTTCATGGCCCATGAAACAGAAAAAACAATCCAGGATGCAAAAAAGCTTTGGAAGATGGTCAATCGTCCGAATTTGATGATTAAAATCCCAGCAACAATAGAAGGTTTACCAGCGATTACAGAAGTGATCGCAGCAGGGATTAATGTGAATGTCACTTTGATCTTCAGCATCACTCGCTATCAGGCGGTGATGGATGCATACCTGACTGGGTTGGAAAAGCGAATCCGGGAGGGGAAGGAAATAGGAGGAATTGCTTCAGTAGCTTCATTTTTCATCTCCAGGATCGATGCCAAAGTAGATAACCAACTAACAGATCTTTTACCAAAAGCCTCAGATATCGAGCAGAAAATTATCAATAACTTATTTGGTAAAGCTGCCCTGGCAAGCGGAAAGCTGGCTTTTGATGCTTACGAAGAAATATTTGGAGAAGAAGCCAGCAGATTTACAGCTCTGGTGAAATCTGGCGCAAATAAACAGCGGGCGCTGTGGGCTTCAACCAGCACAAAAAACCCGCAATATCCAGATACCATGTATGTCGATGAGCTGATTGGGCCGGATACAGTAAACACTGTTCCACCAAAAACCCTGGTTGCGTTTTTTGATCACGGCACCGTGGAGCGATCTATTGATCGCCAGGTTGATGAAGCCAGACTGGCATTTGAGAATCTTGCCAAGGTTGGAATTGATATGGAACAGGTCGCGGAAGACCTTGAATTTGAAGGGGTCAAATCATTTGCAGACGCTTTTACCTCCCTTTTGGATTCGCTGCAGGCCCGGATGCAGGATTTCCAATCCTGATTTGAAAAATAACTTTCGCCGACATATTTTGGTTGTGTTTTAAGAATGAATAATTATCAACAGACCGGTTCTTTTTTTGATCAGCGCCTGTGGGAAACTGCAGAAGGTTTGATATCTCCTGATCCTTATCTAAGGGAAAGTTCACTCGACCAATTTAAAGAGATCGATGGGTTATATCGGTCTCCTTTGATTGCTTATCTGCTTGTATCCCGCATCTCTGAACCAGACCTGGAAATCCGCTTCCACCTTATCCAGCTGTTTGGCAGCCTGGTGGATTATGATTCTCCAGGCCAGCATTTAACAGATCAGGCTCTGAGTGTTGCCAAAGATGCCCTTGATCAGATGAAAAAATTCCAGTTGATTATGTTATTGGAAGTTTCGGACAGCTATCTCGCTGCAGAAAGTGCAATTAAAAGTATTCTGAAATTGAGTTCCTATGCAGGGGCTATCTTGAGTGGTATAGTGAACGACTGGAAATTACCGGTTTCAATACGCCAACAAGCGGTATTTTACTGCGGTGAAGGTGGGTTTTTAAGTTCGAGACCTACACTCCAAAACCTGATTCAACGTGTTGAAAAAACTAGAGTTAGGCCGGGGGGAGGAAGTGAGAGAAAAAAGAGCCGTGAGGATGAGATTTTGTATCCATATGTTGTTTCTGCAATGGAAAAGTTAATCCCCTGATCCCACGTTTGAAGGATCCAGCCATGTTAAAAAAATTCCCACTTATTATTTCAATTGCATTTATTGTCCTGGCACTGGTTTTATTCTTTGAAGGAGCAAACCAGGCCAATGCTTCTGAATCTTATCAACAACCAACGGTATCCATACCGACTGTGACTGGTACACCCAAAGGACCAATCGCCATTGTTTATTCCGATCCTGAAGATCAGATCAATGTTCGTTCTGGACCTGGTGTGTTGTATCCAAAAGTGGGTGTTCTCATTAACCGGCAGGAAGTTCCCGCCTTAGCAAAAACAGAGGGTGGGTCCTGGGTCAAGATTGCCTATCCGGGAGTTCTTGAGGGAGTCGCCTGGGTTTATGCGCCGTACGTGCGTGTCACCGGCGAGCTTCCAGTTGTTCCAAAACCGCCTACTCCAACTCCTGAAACGACTCCAACGATCGATCCAACCCTGGCATCCCAGTTTATTTCTGAGATCCCGCCTACTAGAAAACCCACTTATACTCCTCCACCTCCTTTGGTTATTCCAACTTATGAGAGTGCTCCTGTTACAAGTGGAACAGGGGGCCTGCCTAGTGGATTTATCATACTGGGATTAGTATCAGTAGGTATTTTTGGATTGATAGTGTCATTCCTTAGACGATCCTGATCGAGTTCTTGTAAAAAAAAGACCAGGCATTTATATGTGCCTGGTCTTTTATGTTTAGGTGATTTCTGCTTAACCGCAGCCGGTAGAGGGATCGCAGCCGGCGCAGTCAGAAGCAACTGTACTGGGAGCGGTCTGTTCTATTTGGAAACCACTTCGCCCATTTTCTTCAACAAATTTGATGGTTGCCCTTTGGAGGTAAGCCAGGGTTTGGTCATCAACGATGACCTTGACGCCATGACTGGAATATATCTGGTCGCTATCGCTGACCTTGTTATCCAGTGACATGCCGTACTGGGGACCCCCTCAACCAACCCCGGCGATAAATATCCGCAGGGATTGTCCTTCCAGGTTTTGCTCCTTCATCAGCTTTTTAATGGCGATAGCTGCTTCCGGTGTCAAAATGATATTGTCGGTGTTTTCCATATTTTTCCCGTAAATTGAAAATAATAAATGTAATTTCTGCATTGTAGCAGGAAAAGAGAAAGTGTCAACTGTTATTAGGGGGTTATACACAAATTCTTAGAAATTAGTGATATTCTTCCGGTTTATCCTTTGGAATTTGATTATATTTTTGTAAGAAGATCGGGGGCGGAGATATCAGGGCAGAGATTGTTGTTATAATCCAACCTGATTTTTATCATTACCAGGAGCCTATTTGTGAAAAGAACAATTTTATCAGTATTGGCACATCCTGATGACGAATCTTTTGGTATGGGCGGAACTCTGGCAAAATATGCAGCCAGCGGGGTTGATGTCCATCTGATCTGTGCGACCAGAGGCGAAGCCGGAGAAGTGGATCCGGAATACCTGGAAGGTTATTCATCCATTGCCGACCTCAGGGTCCATGAACTGAACTGTGCGGTTAAAGAATTGGGTATCGAACCCGTCCGTATACTGGATTACAGGGATTCCGGTATGACTGGGTCGGCGGATAATCAACATCCCCAGGCCTTGATCAATGCTTCGCTGGAACAGGTAGCCGGCGAGATCGCTGATACGATCCGCGAGATCAAACCCCAGGTAGTGTTAACTTTCGATCCGATCGGTGGTTACAGACACCCGGATCATATTTTCATTCACGAGGCAGCAACCAAAGCATTTAAACTGGCCGGAGATCCTGCACATCCGGGAAATTACGCTCCATTTCAGCCTGAAAAATTGTTTTATCACACCATCCCCCGTTATTTCATCCAGTTCAATGTTAGATTATTGAAGCTGTTTGGTAAAGATCCCACCAAATATGGCAAAAATCAGGATATTGATCTAACCCAGATGGCGGTAGATGAATTTCCTGTTCATGCCCGCATAAACTACGCTGAGTACAAGGATAGAAAAGCAGCCGCTGCAGACTGCCATGCCAGCCAGGGCGGTCATGGGTTGACTCGCGGTTTTGTGCGCTGGCTATCCTGGCTGATGGGAGCAAGATCTGTTGATCAGTTTATGCAGGCCATCCCTGAGCCAACTCCACTGAGCATAAAAGAGGATTTGTTCTTATAAATTTGATTTATTATTTAATTGGAAAATAGATCATTAGCATCGCATACAAAAACACCTCCTGCAAAGAAATTCCAGGAGGTGTTTTGTAATGAAAGGAGAAAAAGATCTTTAGGGTTCTTGATAAGTGACAATAATCTTTAAACTACCCCGGAATACATCAGCTATACTATCTCCATTCGTATGAATATCCTTATATTGCAATCGAATTTGAAAATCATCACTGGCAAGGGCATTTTGGATTCCAGCGATACCAGAGCTGCTCATTTTTTGTATGTTGCTATCGGCCAATTCGGCTTCTGAGCAGAATCTGACCAATGCTCCGGTGACACCAACCGGTGAAAAATCTTCAAATCCAACACTGCCGTAGTTATCCACATAAGCTCGAAGGCATCCCAGATTGCCGAACGGATCTCCTAACACGTCATGACTGATGGTGACCAGTCTTGCGGATTTAATCGTTGCTCCATTAGGAATACCGCTGACATCAAAAGTTACAAATCCTTGCAGGCCAACATCATTGCCAGTATCTCCGGCGTTATTTGCATTAGTGCGAACATCAAGCCCATCCTCTACCTGGCCGCGGCTTGCAAACGTTATCTCAACGGTATTTTCCGTTGGTGCCGGTTCCTCGACTTCAATTTCTACCCAGAAAAACCCATTGGGACTAATTTCGATCCCGAAGATTACATCTGATGGATCCCGCAGCTGCCAGTTGCCCCGATAGGTGCCTTCTGAAGCAGGTGCTGTCAGGTCTACAGATACATCCACGTTCTGTCCAGGGTTAACTGTTCCGGAAGTGATCTGGATGGCGCTGGGTGCACCCATGGCATCTCCACCAGAAAAGACAATATCGTAGCCAGAGGTCCAGGCACAGGAGCCAGTGTTCTTGATCCGCCAGGTTTTAGTAAAGACCTCACCCGGTTCGAATTTAGTTCCATCAGGGATGGTCACATCCTTTATATATCTACCTAGATTGCAGGGGATCGGCGTGTTGGTTGGTGTTGGTGTATCAGCTTCCGGTGTGCTTGTTGGAGTCGAAGTGGCGGGATCGCTCGAACCGGGATCTGGTGTATCTGATATTGTCGGGTCTTCAGCCTGGAGAGATGCAGCGGGACCTGCAGCAACTGTCTCGGCCACTGATCTATCAATGATCGCGGTTTGTTCAGCCGGGGAGGGAGAACCATTAGGCATATTGCATGCGCTCAAGATGGCAACTAAAAGGAAGAGGGTCAGAATATAAATATATCGTTTTTTCATGAGATTCCTCGATGGATAAGTGATTATTACTATGTGTAGTATAAACGAAGACTTACGTGAAAAGGTTACAGGTTAGGACCTTTCAGGTACCAGATATATTCCGGGGATGCTGATCAGGGTCGTTATTCCTTTGATGATCATATTGCTGAAGAAGATCGATAAAACCACCCCTGTAGGCATGCTGCCCCAGAATGCCAGGAAGCTGAAAATAAAACTATCAATTGGGATGCTGAGAGCATTACTAACCAAAACCCTGGCCCACTGATGTTTATGAGTGACTTTTTCGACCCAGAAACGATATGCTTCTGTATCGATCAATTCTGCGATCACTTCTGCGATTATTGATGCTCCAACGATGCGCCAGACAGGAGCGAGCACCATAGCAAATTCGTGTTGTTGTCCTACTGTCAGGTCAGGTGGTAAGACAGCCACAATTTTAAAGAATAAAGCCATCACTAGATTGATACCTGCAGCAGCCAGGATCAACATGCGGGCGATCTTGATGCCGGCCACCTTGTGGACCATGTCCCGCAGTGTAAAGGTCAGGGGATAGATAAAAGTTCCAGCATCGATCGAAAAACCTGCAATCAATACAATGCGCAAGCTGCCGATATCGGCCATCATTTGGGCTGCTACATAGAAGACTGAGACCAGGATAGCCGTCGAAAGCAGTTTGTTATTTGAGTTTTGGTTTGTAGTCATAAAAAAGTTCAGTTTTGTTCTTCTTGTTTTTGCACGATCTTAAGAGCTTCTTTCAGGTGAAAACCAATTTCTTCCAGTTCATCCCGAGTAGGCAGTTCGGCATACCTGGGGCTGAAAGTGAAGCCAAAGCCATCTTCTTCAAAGCGCGGGATGACATGCAGGTGAGTATGGAACACATCCTGCATGGCTGCCTTCCCATCCGCCAGGAAGAGATTTACACCAGTGCACTGTACACTGCTTCGCCTTAATGACGCAGCTAATTTCTGGCCCACAGCAAAGAGCTGCTTACCAGTATCTGGGGGTAAACTGGCCAGGTCTGGTATATGCTGGTTGGGTATCACCAGGATATGACCAGGATTTATAGGTTGGATATCCAAGATGGCTGTGCAGATCTCATCCTGGTATACAATTGTCCCTTCTAACTTTCCGGATAGGATATTACAGAATGGGCATTTATCCATGGGATTCTCCTTTGGATATGATCGGGTCTGAAGATCATCCCTGCTCAAGTGCGCTGCTGACATCATCCAAAAG
>Ga0136651_10000091_pt1 | contig 40089 bp, 41 predicted proteins | sample Mar14236cmmetaG_FD_94867 | JGI IMG/M metagenome (GOLD analysis project Ga0136651, IMG submission 94867) | Marine hydrothermal vent microbial communities from Guaymas Basin, Gulf of California to study Microbial Dark Matter (Phase II) - Marker... ... | reverse complement strand
TTACCTGATTTTTTTATCCGTGCAAACATCGATATCTCCTATGTTTGACACTCAGATATTTGCCTGATTAAATCTATGTCAAGTCATTTCACCCAATTCTGTGGCACCACGTTTTGAGAAATCACAAACCTTAAACCCCATGAATAAAGGGTCGGCCGCTTGTTAGTTGGCAGTAACTGTAAAAGAAAAGTATAATTATTTTCCGTTAATTATTTATTGACATCACAACAAAAGTTTATTAATAAAGAAACATGCAGAAAACAAAAATTGGAATGAAAAATTCACAGCGTATGGAGCAAAAGCTTAAGCTTTCTCCCCAGATGCTTATTACTGCTGAGTTGCTGCAGAAGCCGGTACTCGAACTGGAAATGGTGCTGAAAAAAGAACTTCGCATTAATCCCTTTCTGCAGGATCTTAATACTGATTCCCAGAGGGAAGATATTGAAGACTTCGAGGGGATCGAAGAACTTCAGGATATGGAAGATGATGGTGACCTGGCTGACCAGATCAAACAGATCAATACGATCATTAATGATATTGATGAAGTAACAAATGCACAATTCAATTACGAGAGAAGCAATCGCTCAGGGACTACTTCGAATGAGAACATTGATTTCGAAACTGCAAAGGAAAATGTATGGGATAACTTTGTGCAACAGGTTCATGAACTTGGTCTTAACAAAGTAGAACTAGCATTTGCTGATACAATACTAAACAGTCTTGATGACAATGGCTATCTTGATGTAGAACTTGAAGAATTATATGATGAACAGGATATTGACCCAGAACGTGCAGAAGAAATACATACATCAATCATGAAGATATACCCACGCGGGATTGGGGCTCGGAACCTAACCGAATGCCTTCTTGCCCAGCTTGATGAGGAGATTGCTTCGCATCCGGTCATTACTTCGATAATCGAGAAGGATCTACAGATTTTACAAAATCAGAAATTTGAAGAACTTCGTAGTAAATACAATATTACCTTTGAAGAGCTTATTACAATTAAAAATATCATCAGTCATCTCGACCCAAAACCGGGAAGTAGAATCACTAACAAGACTTCTTCCTATATCAAACCTGATATCATCGTAAAAGAGATTGATGGTGACCTTGAAATAATCGTAAATGATATGAATATTCCCGAACTTACAATTAATAAGGAATATGCACAACGTCTTCTGCAGCAGGCGCGGGACAAGAAAAGTGCTCTCAAGTATATTCGTTCAAAATTGGTAGCTGCAGAAAATTATGTGAAAGCTCTCTGGATGCGTCGAGAAACCCTCCTTCGAATTACTAACGAGCTTATCAAACAACAACCTGCCTTCTTTCGCGAAGGAAAAAAAATTCTAAAGCCAATGACGTATGATGATGTGGCAAAAGAAATAAAGCGTGATGTTTCTACGATTTGCAGAGTGGTTAATAATTACTACATAGAAACGTCGATTGGTTTGTTTCTCATGAAATGGTTCTTCACCAGCAAAGTGGGTGAATACTCTTCTCAACAGATCAAGCAGGAAATACAGAAAATTGTGGATGAAGAAAATAAGAAGAAACCCTTGAGTGATCAGAAGATCGTAAAGAAGCTTGCTGAGAAGGATATTCAGGCATCACTGCGGGTCGTTACCAAATATCGAAACCAGATGGGAATTCCAGCCAGTCGTCTTCGTAGGCAGCATCTATAATTTGACATAATTAACCTTCATATCTTCCATCATAACTTATGAAACCCTTTGAAGTTCTTGCGTCAGGATATTTTCCCCTTCATAAACTTAGAGTAATTCCTGTTAAGAGAACACTTATTTTTGACCGGGAGGTAGAAGCACTGATAGAATCTCACTGGAAAGAGGAGATGAAAAAAGCACAGCACAAGAACAAACTCCTTTATAATGGACCAATTTACCGTCTCGAAGATTATAACATCGAAGAGGATATCCTCGAGGTATTTGTTTCGAACACTAATTTTAAAGAATTGATGGGTACAAATTTCTTTCATCCCGAATTAGCTGAAAAGTATGGCAAAGCAGCACTCTCCAACGCAATCGCACTCAGTACATTTTTACAGAGTTCGAATGGCAAATTCATTTTTGTAAAACGGAGCGAGAATATTTACTTTGGAGAAGGGCTCTGGCATTTGATTGCGGGACAATTTTCTATCGAATCGAGTATCAAAGATGAGGATTCAGCATTCAGTGTACTTGAGAAGGAGCTTCATGAAGAAGCAGGAATAACATGCGAACAAATCGATGAATGTTTGTGCCTTGGACTCATCAAAGATACATGTCATTATAAACCCGAATTAGTTTTTTTCACAAAAGTATCTATTCCAGCAAAAAAGATAGAAACTATGATCGAGCATGCACATGATGATTTTGAACATGAGGAGGTTGCAGTAATTCCTGCAGGTGGCCTTGAAAATTTTTTTAAGCAATACAAATTTACTAGTATCGCACAGGGAAACTACTACCTCTACAAGAAAGTAATGCAGCATGGATGAAGAACTTTTTACCAAAGACACAACAATAGATTTCAGGGATATGCCTTTGGCAGAACGGGTGCGTCCTCAAACACTTGATGAATTCGTAGGTCAGCAGAGGATACTCGAGAAGGACACGATACTTCGGAATATCATAGAGAATAATGAACTCACATCCCTTATCTTCTGGGGACCTCCCGGCACCGGCAAAACAACACTTGCAAGAATTATTGCAAATCGCACCAACGCACATTTCATCTTCTTCAGTGCGGTACTCTCAAAGATTACCGAAGTTCGCGAAGCCATGAAAGAAGCAGAATTCAATCTGCGAAATTTTCATAAGAAGACAATTTTGTTTGTTGACGAGATCCATCGATTCAACAAAGCACAGCAGGATGCATTTCTCCCATTCGTGGAAAAGGGCGTGATAATCTTGATCGGAGCAACGACTGAAAATCCCTCTTTTGAAGTGATCGCCCCACTGCTCTCCCGCTGCAAAGTCATTGTGTTGGAAGCCCTTGATGAAGAAGATATTTACACTATCATAACCAAAAGCTTCGAGAATCCCCGCAGTGATATTCAGGATTATCGTAAAATGTTCGATAAAAAGATCCTTCACTTTATTTCGGATTATGCTTGTGGTGATGCACGTGTTGCACTTAATTCTATCGAACTTATTATTAAAGCGTATGGAGAACAGAAGGAAAAACTCACAGTCGAACGCATCAAGAAGCTTCTGGAGAAGAACAATCTATTTTATGATAAAGATAGAGAGGAACATTATAATATCATTTCTGCATTGCATAAATCCCTGCGTGGAAGTGATCCACAGGCAGGATTGTACTGGCTTGCGCGAATGTTGGAAGCCGGAGAAGATCCTAAATATATCGTACGCCGCCTTATCCGCTTTGCTTCAGAAGATGTGGGGCTTGCTGATCCTCAAGCGCTGGTTCAAGCTGTGACGGTTAAAGATTCGATCCACTTTCTCGGTATGCCAGAAGCTAACACTGCTCTTGCTCAACTTGTGATATATCTGGCTACTGCACCAAAAAGTAACAAACTCTACACTGCCTACAAAGCAGCTGCCGAGGACGCCAAAAACACAAGTCATCTCGGTGTACCATACCATATCCGCAATGCACCCACAGAATTGATGAAGGATCTTGGGTACGGTAAAGATTACAAATATTCTCATGAGTTTGAGCAGGCGTATTCCTATCAGAATTATTTCCCAGAAAAGATGAAGGAGCGGACATATTATATTCCTACACAGTTTGGTTTTGAAAAAGAGATCAAGAAGCGTCTAGAATGGTGGAAGAAGCTGAGGGAAAAGGAACAAAAGAAATAATTATTACTCTTTGGAGCAAATACAGCAGTTCATGAATTCATTAATTCAAAAAAAGATTCCATATTTTAAACTTTTTCCCCACATTCTCACTCATAATAACCAAAGATGTGAAAACTAAATAACCAATCGGAGGTTACAATGAAAAAATATGTGGTACTCGTCGTATTGTTCGCACTGATGACAACACCACTCTTTGCCCAGATGAAGATGAATCTTCAGGGAAAACAAATGATGCAACGTGAGGGAAAAGGTAAAATGGAACATCCAATGAAAAAGTGTGATGCTTCTATGGGCTTTCCTTTCTGGATGGCTGATGAGCTTGAATTGAGCGATGATCAGATCGACCAGGTCATGGACTTTCTTGCACAATCTAAGAAGCAAATCATTGATCTTAAGGCAGATATCGATAAATTGGAAATCGACCAGAGAATAGCACTGAAAGATGAAGATTTCAAAGCAGCCCAAAAGCTCGTTGATCAGATATACGCTAAAAAAGCAGACATTGCCAAAGAACATATTAATGTGAAAGAAAAGGTCCACTCGATCCTCACGCAGGATCAAATCGAAAAGATGAAAGACTTGCGCAGTGAAATGCCAAAAGGACACCCAAATTTGCATCATAACTGCGAAGAATAAAGCTATTCTCCCTCTCACGTAGGGCATCCTTATGGGTGCCCATTTTTTTATACTGCTTTTATTGACAGCAAGTACGCACGTTACGCACAATTATCTTTGCCATGAAATCAAAGCAAGAACTCATTAAAGCAGTAAAAGAACATCCGCTTCCTCGCCATATTGCTATCATTATGGATGGCAATGGGCGATGGGCAAAAAAGAAGAATCTTCCACGTCTGAAAGGTCATCAGGTTGGAACTCGAGCTGTGAAGAAGATCGTACAGATTTCTGGTGAGATCGGATTACCATATTTGACCATCTATGCATTTTCAACCGAGAATTGGCGGCGTCCAAACGATGAACCGAAAGCAGTACTGTCGCTCATCGAACGAACGCTTATGAAAGAGATAAAGGAGCTTGATGAGAACGATGTAATTATTCAATTCATCGGTTCGAGAAATGGCTTGCCCGCTTCAATGCTCAAAAAAATGGATAATGCGTATGAAATGACCAAAGATAATACAGGGCTTCATCTGCTGGTTGCGGTAAACTATGGTGGAAGGATGGAGATCATCGAAGGAATTAACAAACTACTGAAGGAGAAGAAAGATACAATCTCACTGGATGAATTCGCGAACTATCTTTATACAAAAGGCATTCCTGATCCTGACCTTCTTATTCGCACAAGTGGTGAGTTACGATTAAGCAATTACCTGATCTGGCAGATTGCGTATTCAGAACTCTACTTTACTGATATACTCTGGCCGGATTTTTCTCAGGAGGAATTCCTCAAAGCCATTCTGGATTTTCAGAACCGTTCACGACGTTTTGGTGGAGTGTAATATGAAAACAGTCACAGTTCGTGTTTTGAGCTCCATGGTCTATGGACCTGTCATGCTGATCTGTGCGTGGCTTGGCGGTTATGTACTGCAAGCACTTCTTTCAATAGTAATTATCTTTGGTATGCATGAGCTTTTTTCTATTATACGCGATCATAGAAATGTGACGATGCGCTTTCCATTCCTGCTGATCGCTGCACTCATCATAAGCTGGTTAATCTTTTATTCAGGATTGAAATATGTAACCTTTCTTTATACCTTCTTTCTGTTCTTCTTTGTGGCACTGGACGTATTCTCAAACAAAATTCCCCAATCCATTGAAAGAATCTCTTACAGTATGTTCAGCTTGATGTATCTTCCTCTTATGCTTTCATTTTTATACCTTATTCGATCACTCGAACATGGTAGGTTCCTACTCATTATTTTATATGGATCGATCTGGTTGACTGACTCTGCTGCCTACTTCCTTGGTGCAGCATTCGGGAAACATAAGAACATCTTTAGTTCGAGTAAAAATAAATCTTTGGAGGGATTCATTGCTGGTTTCATCACTGCTTTCGTGAGTGTGTATTTACTTAATCAGCTCGTATATCTTATTTTTGGATACTATGCACTCTACTCCTGGCTCGATATACTCGTGTTCGGATTTATCGTGGGCTTCCTCGGTCAACTTGGCGATCTTATTGAATCAATTTTAAAACGTGACCTTGAAGTTAAGGATACTTCAAACCTAATTCCTGGTCATGGAGGTATTTTGGATAGATTTGACAGTCTCCTTATCAGTGCGCCATTCCTCTATTTTTATTTCAGTATGACTGGATAATGTTATGAAGAAGATCGCATTACTTGGTGCAACCGGGTCGATTGGACAATCAACCCTCGAAGTGGTAAGAAATCATCCTGACAGATTTCAAATTGTCATAGTTTCTTCCCACTCAAAATTTGAGCTACTTCAAGAGATCACAAAGGGAATTCCAATTGAACATATTGTCATGACGGGCAATGAGAATACTATTACTGATCCTTCGGTTCATCAGGGTGAAGATGCATTACTTGAGCTTTTAAGAAATACCGATTATGATATTTTACTCAATGCTGTTGTAGGTTCTGCGGGACTCAAATATACTGTTTCAGGACTTGAAAGTGGACATGATGTTGCGCTGGCAAACAAAGAATCGATGGTTATAGCAGGTGAGATCGTCACAGAAATAGCCAGAAAGAATTCGTGTATAATCATCCCAGTGGATAGTGAGCACAGTGCCATTATGCAGTGCCTGAATGGTGTAAGAGAGAGATCACAAGTGAGAAAAGTCATTCTTACTGCCTCGGGGGGACCCTTTCATAATTTGAAAAAAGAGGCGTTCAAGAATATCACCCTTCGCGATGCGCTGCAGCATCCCAACTGGGCAATGGGCAATAAGATCACAATCGATTCTGCAACCATGGCAAATAAAGGGCTGGAAGTTATCGAGGCACATTATTTATTCGATATGCCGTATGAAGATATTGATGTGATTATACATCCTCAATCCATCATCCATTCAATGATTGAATTTATCGATGGTTCTATCATCGCACAGCTCAGCTTCCCGGACATGAAGATCCCTATCCAGTATGCACTAAGTTATCCGAACAGAATTCGTGCAACAGCAGAATATACAGACCTTTCACAGATTCATGAACTGACCTTTTATAAACCAAATTATGAAAAATTCCCATTGCTAAAACTCGCTTTTGAAGTGGGCAAAGCAAAGGGAATTATGCCGACCATTTTCAATGCAGCAAACGAAGCAGCAGTGACACTCTTTCTTAAGGAGAAAATATCATTTATCGAAATTCCTGAGATAATTGAGAATGAACTTTCAAGAAACAATATCCCAAATCCTGATTTAGAAACGATCATCTCTATAGATACTGAAATAAAGAAAAAAATATTCAACGCGTATAAATAACTTTTAGAGGTAATTATGAGGAAAATTATTTCCCGTCCATTCATTCCGATAAGTATCGCATTCATTTCAGGTATTATCATAGGGAAGAATGTTGAGTTTCCATTTTTCAATCTATTTTTCTTCCTCGCAATTATTTCGATTCTTTTATTATTCTCAAAAAGAAAATCCCTCTTTCTTTTGCTGATCTTTATCGTTTCATTTGGAATATTCAGATTCAGAATTACGGGATTATACCCCATAAATCACATAACTCATTTTATAGATAGACTTGGTCAGGAAAAACTTGAAATTCAGGGTAGAGTCAGTCAGGAGCCTATCATAAAGAATGATAAAACTTCTTGTATCGTGAATATTTCATCGCTGGATGGAATATCGGTCAAGGGTAGAATTCAAGTATTTATAAAGAACATCTCGAGGGAAACTTCTGGAATAACATATGGTGATTCAATAATGTATCGAGGTTCGGTCTTTCGGGCAGATAAGAACAATAATCCTTTCAGTTTTAATTACAGAGAATTCCTTGAAAACAAGCATATTTATGGTATCTCATATGCATATAGTAATGATATTCAGATTACATCCTCTTCTCGCAATCTTTACTATTATTCGATCATCAGTCCCCGGGATTGGCTTCGAAAAAGAATTGAACGATATTATTCTCCTCGATATGCAGGATTTTTAAAGGCGATACTTCTTGGAGAAAAGGAATCTCTCCCTTCCCAGATCAGAAAGGATTTTGCCCGTTCTGGATTATCCCACATTCTGGCAGTAAGCGGACTTCACACAGGTGTGATAGCTTTGATTTTACTGCTCATCCTGCAAATCTTCATTAGAAACAGAAATATTGTTCGAATCATTACAATTCTTCTACTTATCTATTATATGCTGCTTGCTCATGCTGTACCATCTGTTCAGCGGGCAGTTATTATGATCAGTTTGTTGTTGCTGGCAAAGATTCTTCAAAGGAAGGTAGATAGCGTTAACATCCTGTTCGGTGCAGCGTTTATCATCCTTCTCATTAATCCATCCCAACTGTTCAGCGTTGGTTTTCAACTGTCGTTTGTATCAGTCTTCTCGATCCTGATTGTTTTTCAGTTTTTTTCGAGACTACTGAATCCATTGAGAGAAAAATGTAGATTTCTGTTCTGGATTGTCAGTCTTGTCTTCTTAAGTTTTGTTATTCAGCTTATCCTCGCTCCGTTGACGATCTATTACTTCCACACATTAGCGTTTGGTGGTATTATTGCTAATGTGCTTGCGATTCCTATGATCTCGTTGGTTCTGCCGCTTTCGTTGCTCTCGATCCTACTCCCCATTCCATTCCTGAGTATATGTTATGCTGCTGCAAATAAACTTCTCCTCTTTATTATCTTTTTACTTTCAGATTTTGTTTCATCACAGAGGATACTGCTTTTTGATTTTCTCGTGCTTGATGCTTTTCAGGTTGTTGGTCTCTATGGAATTTTAATTGTGCTGATACTTATCTGGAAAAACAACGATTCCTTTTTCAAAATTTTGGTAAAATCGTCTTTCGCTTTAGTTGGATTAATTCTACTGATAATAATCCCATCTCTTATCTCACCGCGAATCTTCCAGATGACAGTGCTTGATGTTGGTCAGGGAGATGCAATTGTGATTAGAACACCAAACAGAAAAACCATACTAATTGATACCGGTGACAAAACCGAGGGAAAAAACTATGGAGAACAGGTAATAATTCCATACTTCCAATCTCAGGGAATTAAATCTATCGACCTTCTTGTGCTCACTCACCCCCATGCGGATCATACAGGTGGAGCAATGAGTGTAGTAGAAAACATGAATGCTGATGAAGTGCTTCTTCCGAAATGCGAATATGAATCATTGCTGTGGCAGAATTCACTCGAATATTTTTCAAAAAAGAACATCCCAATAATCTATGCAGATACATCACTTTCTTTTGATGAGTTCGAGCCAGTTGCGATCAGACTACTCCATCCGGCATTTGATTATACAAATGCAAATAATATAAACAACTATTCCGTAGTGTTGCGATGCGATTATAAGGAGTTATCTTTACTTCTTACCGGAGACGCAGAGCAAGAAGTTGAAAATCTACTTCTTGGCGATAGCGATCACTCAAAACTACTTGATGTTGATATTCTCAAGGTAGGACATCACGGTAGCTCTACTTCTTCCTCTCCAAATTTTATTGAAGTGGTTTCTCCAGATTATTCTGTCATCTCAGTTGGTGAGAATAACCGTTATAATCTGCCAAAGGAAGAGATAATACATCGTTTAGAAAATTATGGAAGTGTTTTCAGAACAGATCAAGATGGTGCTGTGGTTTTTATTTATGGAGGAAATACATTGAAGGTTCAAACGATTGTTTCTGGAAAAGAAATATTTGATTCTGATATATAAAAAAAACGAGCCGCCGGGGAAGCGGCTCGACTCTACTAAGAGTAAAGGAGGGAATTATGAGGAACCTGATAGTTTTCCGTATAAAAATACGTGTCAAGTTTTTATTCAATTTTTTTTATATTAAAAAATCCCCTCAACATAAGAAGAAGAGGGGATCATAATATTATCTTATTATTCGAATTTCAAGGAGAGAATTTCGAAATTCTTATCTACCTGGTCTTGTAGATAGCTAACCTCATCTTCTGGAAGATGCTTGAATCTTCCCTGATACTTGAAATATTCCTTAATCGGCTTTCTTTCTTTAATTTTCATGTTTTGCTTATAGTGCAAACCATCCTCAATTTCATAAAGTGGGAAGATGTTTGTTTGTACTGCAAGCTTTGCGAGTTTGACTGTATATCTGGGATCGGTCTTCCACCCAGTGGGACATGGCGCAAGAATGTGAATGAATTTAAATCCTTTCGTGTTCTTCGCTCGTTCTAGTTTTTTTCTTAAATCTTCTGGATAACCAACAGATGCGGTTGCGGTATAGGGAATCCTATGAGCAGCCATAATCTCAACCATGTTCTTCTTTGGTCCCTTCTTGTAGTGTTTTACAGGAGTAGTGGTCGTCCATGCTCCATGAGGAGTTGCTGAACTTCTCTGAATTCCTGTGTTCATATATGCTTCGTTATCATACACGATATACGTAATATCATCATTTCGCTCTGCTGCGCCAGAAATTGCCTGCATGCCTATATCAAAGGTGCCACCGTCTCCTGCCCATGCGATCACATTGGTCGAGGTATTGCCCTGTACTTCCAAACCAGCTTTGATGCCCGAAGCCATGATGGCAGCAGTCTCGAATGCTGTATGGAAAAGAGGGACATTCACTGCTGTGTATGGGTAAGGTCCATCGATCACTGCCCAGCAACATGCTGGAATCGTGAGCATTGTATCTTTTCCAAATATCTTGAGTGCATAACGCATTGCCAGCGATCCTCCACAGCCCTGACAGGCGAGGTGACCAGGTGACATAATTTCTTGTTCTGGAATTGTTAATCTCATTTCTTTACTCCTTTCCAGATTAAATCATTTGGCTCATCATGCTCAAGTGCATTATAGGCAATATCTTTGATATCCTCTATCTTTACATCTCGTCCACCAAGCCCAGCAATATAGGAACGAACAGGAATATCAATTTCATTATAAAGTGCTGACTTCAACTCTTGTGAGAAGATTCCACTATAGCCCGGTGAAATATTTCTGTCGATGACTGCGAGCTTCTTCGCTCCACCGATCGCTGCAAGAATATCTTTCTTTGGATAGGGGCGGATATATCTTATCTGCAGATTTCCTACCTTGTGACCTTCTTCTCTGAGTGTATCAACGGTTACATTCGTTGTCTCTGCGATAGTTCCCGAAGTAACCATGATCATATCAGCATCTTCACATCGATAGGCATGAATGAGATCGTAATGACGTCCGGTAATCTCTTCATATTCTCTACAAGTTTCTTTGATCACATCGATTGCCTGATCCATGGCTTCCTGCATTTTATATCGGAATTCGTAATAATACTGCTCATCGGTAAGTGCACCAAATGACCTAGGGTCGTTCACGTCCATTTTATATTCGGGTTTATAAGGAGGAAGGAATTTATCTACCAGTTCCTGCTCTGGCATATCGACAACTTCGACCGTGTGTGAGAGGAAAAAGGCATCAAAGGAAATAAGTGTGGGAAGTAGCACTTTTTCACTCACCTTGTAACTGATGATCGTTGAATCCAGAATGTCCTGCGCACTTGATGAGAAGATAGACATCCAGCCAGTATCTCGCTGAGACAAACTGTCATTCTGATCAGCCCATATTGACCAGCCTGGAGCCATAGCTCTGTTCACATTTGCCATGACGATTGGCAGGCGTGCCAATCCAGCCCAGTGAAGCATCTCATGCATGAGCGCAAGCCCCTGAGCGCTGGTTGCTGTATAAGCACGGGCTCCAGTGGAAGAAGCACCAATACATGCTGCCATTGCTGAATGTTCAGATTCTACTTTAATAAATTTTGCCTTCAGTTCACCGTCTGCAACGATATCTGAAAGCTTTTCTACGATTAGTGTCTGCGGTGTTATCGGATATGCTGCAATCACCTGTACGCGGGAAAGCTGTGCTCCCCAGGATGCAGCATAGTTACCCATCATTGTCTTTTTCATTTGCCCTCCAGCTCTTCATTGATTGCGTCCTTGGGACATTCTTCCACACACATCAAACATCCCTTGCAGTAATCATAATCGATGACCGGTTTTTCGTCCACGATCTTGATTGCTGGTTCGGGACAAAATTTCCAGCAAATGAAACATTTAATACATTTATCATAATCGATCACAGGGCGGACATTACGCCAGCTACCTGTTTTATTGAACAGCATCGAACCGAGCGCTGCTGGCATTGGAGGCATATCATGTGCGCCTTCGATCTTTATGGGTTTATCTGATTTCTGAAATTTAATTGCCATTGTCACATCCTTTCTATTCACTCTTTATCGAATCATAAGCTTGCTTGGCTGCCTTCTTATTCTCTTCCTGAAAACGAGGAATAGAATTTTCAATACCCTTGTAGACTGCGTCTATCTCAACAAGTCCAGTGATTTTTGCAAATGCTCCCACGATCGCGGTATTCACGATCGGAGCACTGCGTGAACCAAGCTTGTTCTGCACTGCAATGTCTGTAGCATCAACAATATACACGTTATACTCATCGCCAAAATCGTACTCTTCTGGATTTTTGTTTGAATTGATCAGAATCCAGCCACCTTTTTTCAAACCTTTGGTGACATCAACCACCTCGGTAAGCGTGGGATCCAGTACAATAACTCCATCGGGATAATAAATTTGTGAGCGGATTTGAACGGGCTTATCATCGATGCGTGTGAATGCCTCGACTGGTGCACCACGCCGTTCCACACCGAAACGTGGAAATGCCTGAACATACTTTCCACCCTGGAAAGCAGCTTCAGCCAGTACAAAGGAAGCTTTCACTGCTCCCTGACCGCCACGTCCATGCATGCGTATCTCTATCATGCAACCTCCTATTATATTTTGATAAAATTATAATCGAGAATGATTCAAATAAATTGTTGATGAAATATCCTTGTTATGAAGATTTTCTATATGAAACAAAAACATTTTTACCATGTAAAATTCAATTCCAATCTGGCTTTGTTAAACAGACTTCTGTGCCTTCGAAATCTTTGTCAATAATTTTGACAAAGAAAAATCTCTTCACAATTTCAGTATATATGGCAAATACAAAGCGGAAAAATTATAATAAAAAGAAACAGAAAGGGCTTGCTTCTAAATATAAGGCTTTTCTCGGGATTGCGGTTTTTATTATCATTGTTTTTTTTATCTGGCAGCTCATAGTTGTGCTTAGCAAACCTGATGACGATTTCACTCTGATCGTAACCGAAGAACCTCCCCAAATAGAAAGTGTCGAAGAAGTAATAAACTATGCCCTTCAGCGTCTGGATATTCCAGATAAATTTATTAAAACTTATAAGATTGAAAACAAAGTCTATAAAGAAATTACTATAGACTCCAATCAACTCAGTCTTACTATCAGTAATATATTTATTACGGATAAAGTGAAAGAAAAAGGCGGACAAATCCTTGAGGTCGAGGAATCAGATGATGGTAACAGGATCGAGATGAATATCTTTGATCCAAAAATTAAGAAATATTATGTGCTTATTCTGAAAAATGATACTTCAGGATTGTATGATAATATTACTGAAATTTCTATTGTGATTGATGACTTCGGGAGCTTTGGCGGAGAACTTCTTCAGGAATTCCTCAACCTTCCCAAAGCTATTACTTTTGCTATCCTGCCCGATCTTACGTATAGTGAAGAAGTTATGCAAAAAGCATACAACCAGGGGAGAGAAACCATCATACATGTACCAATGGAACCAGAATCCTATCCAAAAGACGATCCTGGTAAAAATGCGATCTATGTGGATCTCGATGAAAAAGAGATCAAAAAGAGAATGCAAAAATTCATAAAGCAGCTTCCTCTTTGTATAGGCATCAATAACCATATGGGCTCTCTCGCAACGCAGTATGAAAATGTTATGGCTCCGGTTTTCGAAGTATTAAAAGAACACGACATGTTCTTCCTGGACAGCAGAACCTCAGCCAAGACTGTGGGATATTCTCTCGCAGTCGAGATGGATGTGCCGGCATGCGAGCGGGATGTATTCCTAGATGCTGGTGAGTATGAAAACAGGGTAGCCGTAAAAACTAAAGATATTTCTGAGCTAGCCGAAAGGGTGAATAATATTATTGTAATAACTCACGCAAAACAGAAAAGTCTCGATGAGCTAAAAGCATTTCTCAGTAACATTGAGGGAAATAATATCAAGCTTGTTCCCATTACCGATATCGTCCTCCCAAAGGAATATGTACTATGACCTTTTTCAAATCTATAATACTAGGCATCGTTCAGGGGCTTACGGAATTTCTTCCGGTAAGCAGCTCCGGACACCTCGTGATCTTTCAAAAACTGCTCAAATTCAATGACCCTGGTGTGCTGTTCGAAATCACAGTACACCTTGGAACTCTTATCGCAGTAATCGTCTATTTCAGACAAGATATCTGGAAAATTATTCGCTCGATCTTCATCTGGCAGAAGGATGCATCAGAAGAAATTAAACGCTCCCACAGTTTGTTATTCCACCTGATCATTGCATCAATTGTAACGGCGATCATCGGCTTTGCCTTCAAAGATATGTTTGAATCATTCTTTGAAAACACCCTTCTGGTAGGACTGATGCTCATCGTAACGGGAATAATTCTCTTCATTTCGGATAAGATCAAACGTACAGATAAAACAAAGATGAGCGTACCTTCTTCACTTCTGGTGGGTTTTGCTCAGAGCATTGCCATCATACCCGGCATTTCTCGTTCAGGAGCGACTATCACTACTGGAATTTTCACGGGGAGAACGCGCGATCTTGCAACTCGATTTTCCTTCCTGCTATTCATCCCTGCTATTATCGGAGCTACACTTCTCAAATTGAAGAATCTGCAGGATGCTATATCAGTAAGTGGAGCCGCAGGTAATTTTATCACGGGTGGTATCGCTGCCGCCATCGTGGGGTACTTTGCCATCGCAGTACTAATCAGAATAATAAAAAAAGCCAAACTCTTCTACTTTTCTATCTATTGTTGGATAATCGGGATCATAACTATCTTTCTTATCTAATATGACACAGAATTTAAAGAAATCTATCGAAGTACTAATCTTTGCTGCGGAGAAGCCAATCTCTGCAGAGCAGATTGCCCACCATCTCGAACTGGACAATGTTGCCGAGATCGAAAAACTGATCGAAAAACTGAATATCGAATACAATGAGCAAGGACACACCTTTTGCATCCGCAAAGTTGCAGGTGGATTTAAATTTGCCACAGACAAGCAGTACTATCATCTCATTGAAAAGCTCTATGAAGAAAAGAAGGATATCAGTCTGACCAGTTCTGCGCTTGAAGTTCTGGCGATCATTGCCTATCATCAACCAATTACACGTCCAAAGATCGATGCCATACGGGGTGTGAGTTCACAGTACCATGTGCACAATCTTTTAGAAGTGAAACTGATCAAGATAGCAGGTAGAATGAAAACCTTCGGACGACCACTGCTTTACACAACATCGGATAAATTTTTACAATTTTTCGGGCTTAACAACATCGAGGATCTTCCCAATCTTCATCAGATCCGCGAACTTATGCAAACCGATGTTGCAGAACCACAGAAGATGAAGGAAGAAGACCAGCTCGAACTCCTTACCGAAGCATCCGATGAATAAAAAACGTAAATTCTGGGATCTCCAGGAAGAGATTCAAAGGGGTACAATACACAATAATTATTTCTTCACTGATGAAGAAAGTTATCTCAAAGATAAGGCATTCTCTCTTATCAAACAAGCACTTGTACCGGATAATCTGGTCGATTTCAACTACGAAATATTCTTTGGAGAAGAAACGCGTGCAAACCAGATCATTGAAGCGTTACAAAGCCCTCCTATGATGACTGACAAGAAACTAGTGGTGCTGCGGAATTTTCAATTAATGCACATCGCACATAAGAATAAGATCCTCGCATATCTGCAAAAACCCATTCCTGATGCTGTTCTGATCATCGAAACTGATAAGGTGAAAGTCTATTCCGGCATGTATGCCAAGCTGACTAAGACCATTCCAACCTATTTCTTCTATCATCCCTACAACGAAACCGAAGCCATCCGCTTCCTTCGGGAAGAAGCCCGTGCGCTACAGAAGTCCATTGATAATGACGCTGCACATATCATGGTTGATTATATTGGTTTGAACTACCTTGAACTGCATAGCGAGCTGGAAAAGGTGGCGCTGTTTGTAGGAACCCAGCAGGCGATCACTACAGATGACGTGAAAGAATCGATCGGCATTTCAAAAGGCAACACGATATATGAACTTCAGAATGCACTTGCACAACGGAACTGCAGGCAGAGCATCAAAGTGCTGGAAAATCTTCTTGCGAATAATGTTGCTCCTGTGCTCATCATTATCATGCTAGCACGATTTTATGCAACATTGTGGGATATTCTTATTCAGCGTTTTCAGCAAAATAGATCAAAAACAGAGATCGAGCGTTCCCTTGGCGGCTACGGTTCACAACAACTCATGAGAGCTGTTGATTTTTATAAACTCGAGCAGTTTGAAATAATCTTTGCTACGCTTTTGGATACTGATAAAAAGCTAAAATCACTGGATCCAAAACTGAACAAGACCATCATGCAGTTGATGGTATACAATCTGTGTAAGAATGTCTGAAGAGCTTAACAACTTCAAAGCGGGTTTTGTCTCGATTATCGGCAAACCGAACGTTGGGAAATCAAGCTTGATGAATGCTTTTCTTGGTGAGAAACTATCCATCACCACTCCCAAGCCACAAACAACCCGCCAGAATCTACTTGGAATTCTTTCTGAAGATGCTCATCAAGTCGTGTTCATAGACACACCAGGTTTCCTAAAGCCGCGCTACCTGCTGCAGGAAAAAATGCAATCCTCGATTGCCGAAGCGCTGAAAGACGTGGAAGTACTTATTTTCATCAGTGACGTAGAGACCTTCCCTACCAATTATGACCGAGCAGTAAGTGAAATCATTCTTAAGTCGAAAATCCCCAAACTCGCTGTGATCAATAAGATCGATCTGGCAAAAAAAGAAAAGATACTCAAAGACATACAACAAACTCTTGAAGTGTGGGGATTCAAAGAGATCTTTTTCATTTCTGCAACTGAATGCATCGGGCTTGCTGAGCTCAAATCTCGTATCATTGCATTACTGCCAGTACATCCGCCCTACTATCCAATGGATAATATTTCAGACCGCAATATGAGATTCTTTGTGCAGGAGATCATCCGTGAGAAGATATTTTACAATCTACAACAGGAAATTCCATACTCCACTGCTGTGACTGTCGAGATGTTCGAGGAAGGTGAGGAACGATCAGAGGTTTGGGCAAATATCTTTGTGGAATCACGCTCCCAGAAGAAGATCATCATCGGTACAAATGGCGAGATGATCAAAAAGATACGGCTCGCTGCAGAGCGGGATATCAAATATCTGATGCAGAAAAAAGTGCGCCTACACCTCTGGGTAAAAATCCGCAAGAACTGGCGTAAAAAAGAACGTGTGCTCAAAGAATTCGGATATAAATAATTGACCATACGTTCGGAAATTTCAAAATAAATGTCATGCTGAGGTTCTCGAAGCATATAGGGTCGATTGCTCACAATCGGTCGTCTTCTCCCTCCATTCCCAAAGAGGGCTTTGGGAACGAGATGGATTTATCTGCGGTCAATTCTGGGAATTCATCCTACATATAAATCGCTTTACCAAGTACCAGTTTATCACGGCGAAAGTAAAACGAAGTCGGAGTTGGTGAAGCAATGAAGATTACATCCATAAATTTTGACAAATAATCATACATTTGTAATTCTGCTGTCGAATTCAGAAAATAAATCATCACGTTAAGAATAAATCGCAGAGGATCGCACATGATCAGAGCAAAAGATTTCCGCCCTTTGAATGACTCTGGAAGCACTACAGAAGATCACTATTTCGTCGCAATTGCCGGCAACATAGGCGTGGGCAAAACCACCATGACCCGACTAATCAGCGAAAAATTGGAATGGGAAGCCTACTACGAACCGGTCATCACCAATCCATACCTCGATGATTTCTATGCTGATATGAGCCGCTGGAGTTTCCACCTGCAGGTCTATTTCCTTTCCAAGCGCTTTGAGATGCAGAAGAAGATCGTGGAACACAACGTGTCATGCATTCAGGATAGAACTATCTACGAAGATGCAGAGATCTTTGCACGCACACTGTACAAGAACGGCTCCATGACTACGCGTGATTTCGAGAACTACCAGGACCTCTTCCACAACATGACCTACTACCTGCAGGATCCTGACCTTATCGTGTACCTGCGAGCCGATGTGGATGAACTGCTCGAGCGCATCCAGCAGCGCGGACGGGAAAGCGAAAAATCCATTGCAAAGAGTTACCTCTCCCAGCTCAACGATGCCTACGAAAACTGGATTCCCCGCGCAAAAAAAATGACCCAGGTACTGGAAATAAATACGAATAATTGTACTGAGGAAGAAATTATTGCACAGGCGGAGCGCATTATTGAAAGGATCGAGGAATTCTGCCCACCTTCTATTTTTGATAGGTAATTTTTTAACCACGAAAAACACGAAAAAGCATAAAAAATTATCTGCTGGTTATATTTACAATAAAACGTATCTCCATTCCCGCCACGTGATAGGTGCAGACACAGCTTGTACGACGATGTCAAACCAATAGAATTACCTCGCTACAATCCGAGATGAATAAATTCAATTGAGTGAATAATTAAATAATGGTTTGTAATAGATAATTCAGGACTGAGAAACCTCTTAATGTCCTACATCGAGAGGAATTCCGAGTGTTTCGAAAGATTTACGAAAACATTCGGATGTTTCTAAAAAAAATTGGGAACAATCAGAAGTTTTCTGAAATTATTGCCACTTACTATAAATAATAATTTTGTCCTGACACTAGCTGCATTACAGTCGGGAAAAGAGGTAGGGTGAGGTTATTCTTTATGGCAATAGACTCTTAAAGCATTCGTAAAGTATGGAATCCTTGTGCATTAAGATTCAACATATTAGGCATTATTCATTTACTCATTATTATTCTTCACGATTTCTTTGATATAATCACAAAGCTCCTTGCCTTTACCTTCAAGTGGTGCAGTGATAGTCTGTATTATTTCATGCGACACAAGTGCCATATCTTCAGCTATGTTATGAGATTTGATATGTGCTCCATGCCAGTATTCTAGTTCATCCATTATTTTCTTCAATGTATCCCAACGAGCTGCACCATTATCAGGATCATTCCCAATGATATCCCATATCTGGTCAGCGGTTATCTCAAACGCTTCATCGCTGTCATATGACGGGATGTGAAATACCATGCTTTGCAACGCAAAATCGATCATCGTCGATACGATCTTCACTTCGCCTTCCGGCAGGCTTTCTTTGAGTATAGTAATCCGTAATTGAGGTTTAAACCGCCCCAGTCTCTCTTCATTAATACTCGTAAATTGTGTCGTTCGGATCGTTTTCCAGTTGCTCGATGACTGCCCCTCAACCCTTTTATACATCTCTACCTCTACCTCGCTATACTCTTTATTGTAGCTGGCAATGTATTGATTTCCCATGGAATTGTAGAGCACATCGAGGTTCTTGAGTGTAAAGATCGCCTGAGTTTCATTCGTGGATTTTGGAAGGTTGTAACTATACCATACAGTAAACTCGGTAATTGTTGACTTATCTTCAGAAAATTTACCGATGAAATAAAAATCTTCATTATATGCAGAATGTCTCCCGGAGAACACCAGATCATTATAGACAACCTTTGCATTAGGTATTGTAACGGTTAAGAAAGTACTTTGATTCTCAAATGTTTTATGCTTATCCTCCATCTCGGGCTTTGTATAATCAGTTATTTCTTCCGAATGTACAAAAATGGGAATACTGATCTTTGCATAGATACTGTTGTTTTTCTGCTTTACGATTTCAGCATACGATGTTTTTGGGATCATGCACAGAATGAGACAACCAGAAAGTAGCAAGAGATAAATGTGTTTGCGAGCCAAAATTTTTTTCGTGTTTTTCATACAAAATCCTTTCTCTGTGAATGAAAAGGGAGCGGTACTTTTCTTCACTTTTTTGTACTTTCGCTACATGTAATTTTTGTGTCGGATATTGTGTCAAAGAATATCTAGATTATCATTCGTGATACATGCAATCTTGACAATAGATACGCATAGAATCCAATTCAATCATCCTTGATAAGGAAGCAATATGAAAGAAAAAGATCCGACGCCTATTTACGAACCCGATGATAATCTCGAAGATCAGGAATATCATACTATGGGTTCAACGCTAATCACAATTGGTATTGCAATCGCCCTCTTCTTTGCTCTTGCTGACGTACTTCGTTATGGCACCTGGGATGAGTTCGGCATCATTCAAATTGCTGGTACAATTGGTGGAGTGGTGATGATCTTTGTAGGACTCGTATTAAAAGCAATTGCCGGTTTCCGGCACCACGAGTAACCTTCTGAAATTCCAACCTCTTAACTTAAAAAGCTTCTAACCTTCAAACCTTCTAACCTTTCAATAATTAGCTCCTTGCTGCCAAGAAAGATATGATTCCAAATCTCATTTTCTGAGGCGATCCCGTAACTTTGTAATGCCCTTTTCACAAGGAATCGACCAAGTTTTTCTCTGGAAGACATCGTTTTATCAATATATGATGGGAGTACTCGCTCTGTCGGATCATAGTATTTTTGGAACTTCTTGCGTTCGGTAAATATGCTGTCCCATAACTACCAGCATATTAAGCGCAAAACGTATCTGAGTTGATTCCCACGGAAGATTTTTTGCTTTTTTGAATGAGATTCCCGGCAGTTCGAGATCCTTTGCCTGGCATGGTCCCTTTTCGCGCACTTCCGTCATGATCGGTTCGAGGAGATAGCCGTATTTTCCAGCTGATCCCTTTCCCATTTCGAATTCGGATCATCGGCATTGTTCATCCGGTGCTGGTAGAAGCGGTAATCCTTCATGGGCAGGTAGGATGCAGCATGTCCCCAGTATTCGAAGATGCGCTTGTCATCACGCTGAAGCTCGAGCAGCATTTCCGAATCGTACTTCGGATGCCTGTTCCACAACGTGTGATGATGTGAGCGTTTTACAACAGAGAGCGTGTCGAGCTGCACATAACCGAGGTGATCGATGATATTATAGATACCGTTTTTATCTGGAGTTATATCCGAAACACCATTCAGGAGTTGTGCATGAAGCACAAGGTTTCGCGCTTCGCTCTTAGAGAGTGTGGTCATCGATTATTGTACGGGAAAGGACTCACCTTCTTGCTGGTCTGCTGAAGGAAAAGAAAGGTGGACCTGCCGGAAGAGCCAAGAACCATCGATGCGTTCCAGCACTGCTGTAAAGCGTGCGAACATTGGATAGACTTTTCCTTTTATTGTTACTTTAGCTTCCAGATCGATAGCAGTCCATGCGACTTTCCCTGCTGCATGTGCATAAAAATTCTTCAGGGCAACTTCAACTTTTTCTGATTGAGCAAAATCTCTTTCCGTTCCTTTTATATAATCATCAATATTGTCATAGCGCTCGTGCTTGCCAGTACCAATGAAGAGAATGTTACCATCTTTCGGAAGGAACTTCTTGATCTTATCGATATCACGTTGTTCATAAGCCATCCAATATCCTTCCAGGATGTCTTCCAATCCTTTATGTAAGGCGTATTCTTCTTTCATATGATTCTCCGAAATTTTATTTTCCTTTTCAGTTCCAAATTTCTCGATTCCTCGTCAAGTTATTAATACGTGCAATTGGATAATCACAAACATATTTCAAAAATCTGGGAATTGCAGATTATCCCACCATTATGAGCATGTGAGGTAGGAGAAATCAGTAAGACCCTTCGCCGAGCTCAGGGTGACAATATTTTTTGTTTGATGTCGTGTTAAGGTTACCTGTCACGGCGCAACACCGTGAAGCTGGATCGAGGTATGTAGGGTAGATTGCCCCGCCGCATGAATAATACGGCGGTCAATTCTGGGGATTCCACCCGAAATCTCTGAATGTTTCCGATTTATCGGAATCTTCCGAGTATTTCACAATATGTCACATTGAAAATGTTCGGATGTTCCCGAAAAGACTGTTCTCTCTGCCCGTCTGGGCGTATCTTTAAGCTGGGGGAGAAGACACTGTGTTCTCGGTGGTTACACATCTTCTATGATTATTGCTCCTACTTCTGGCATTCCTCACAAAAATAGGAGTTTGAGCCGAGAATATTTTTCTGAATAATGATGCTTCAGCAGCGAGGGCAGGGCTTGTTCTTCATATGATTCCCCTTCACACGCTGATAATGCCCGGGCATACCATAAATATCGACCTCATCACAGCTTCCGTCTTCAACAACTGCTTGTTTCGTAATATCCATCATGCAGTTGAACAAATTCTCTTTCTACTTGGGAGTAAGTTCACCGATCTTCCTGAGCGGAGATATTTTTGCACAAAAGAGGATATACTGAAAATAGCCGTTCTGAAACCCGATCATGTAATCATATCAAACTCTGTATCTTTTTGGTTTTCAACTTCTTGTTTGCAGCGAGCATGTGTTCGAAATATTCATAGGTAAATTCTTTATCAAGAGGAGAGATGCCGCTGTGCCCGACGTATGTATGCTCTTCGATTTCTTCTGCGGTAAGCGCAATTGCATAGCCGTATAGGCTCGTGTGAAATGGCAGCACAGAGTTATCTGAGAGCACAAATGCAATGGTGTATTTTGATGGGATTTTTTCCTTTGGTGAGTGATACAGTATCTTCCCAACCAGATCGCCGAATACAAGACTGAATCCACTCTCCATCTCTATGAATACATAGTGTCCGCTCGATCTTATGTCTGTTATCTTCGATCCTGTAATATCGCGCTGCTGAAGATTGATAAATCCCCATTCGGTGAGTTTGTTCACCTTATCGGTGAAAATGAGTTCGGTAAAACGCTTATCAACGAGTTCTCCTCTGAGCTGTCCGGCAATTCTTGTCATTTCCGGTAATTCCATTGCCATGATGCTGCCTCCATACAGATGATAAAAATATGTAAAAATGTTAAAATTTTCTTACAAGTTTTTTCTTAAAATGATCTTTCCATCCTTATCAAATCCCGTTTCCTCATACTTCATTTTTTCCAAAAGATACTTCATTGCAGGAAATTTCTCCATCGTTTTTACACTCACTTCCAAGTATCCTTTCTGCATTGCTTTTAATTCAAATAACTCGATAAGCTGCCTGCCGTAGCCCTTATCTCTGAAATCCGACAGCACCCCCATTATCCAGTTGTAATAGGTTTCTTCATCCAATGCGTAGGCGATGAGGAAACCTGCTGGATTTACTCCATCTTTCACTATTATGAACTCGTGGTCTTTGCCCTCGATCCTTTCACGGATTTCTTCTTCGGTTGTTTTGTAAGTGAGTTCCGGAATGTGGCGTATCAAATTTACCACAACTCCAATTTTTTTAGAAAAACCAGAATTTTTCATATACGAAAATTTATATTTATTAAATTGTGTGCAAGTTTTTGAATTATAAATTCGCTCCATAGCTCTTGCTTTCTAAGATTTCATTGACACAAAGTCTCAACCAGTTCTTTCTTTGAAAAAATTCAAATGGAGATGGAAGAATGGATAAACTACTACTCTTAGGAGATGAGGCAGTAGCACAGGGTGCGCTTGATGCTGGCATCTCCGGTGCTTATGGGTATCCTGGCACTCCCTCAACCGAAATTTTTGAATATGTGCAGAAGAGCAATCAAGCTGCAGAACGCAATGTGCACAGAACATGGTCTGCGAATGAAAAAACAGCAATGGAAGAAGCCCTTGGCATGTCTTATTCGGGCAAACGCTGTATTGTAACCATGAAGCATGTGGGGCTGAACGTTGCAGCGGACCCTTTTGTCAACTCAGGCATTACCGGTGCAAATGGCGGAATCGTGGTTGCAGTGGCAGATGATCCTTCGATGCACTCATCACAGAACGAGCAAGATTCCAGACATTATGGTAATTTTGCACTTGTTCCTGTGTTCGAACCTTCCAACCAGCAGGAAGCATACAACATGATGGCAGATGCCTTTGAGCTTTCTGAAAAATATAAAACCCCGGTTATCCTGCGGCTGGTTACTCGTTTATCGCACTCTCGTTCTGGCATCATTCGAGGTGAAATCCAAAAGGAAAATGAGTTGCACCTTCCTGATAATCCTATGCAGTTCATGCTCCTGCCTGCCACAGCAAGGGTTAACTATAAAAATCTAATTGAAAAACAAACTTTGCTTATTGAAGAAGCAGAAAAATCGAAATATAATGAATATCATGAAGGGAAGGACAAAAGTCTGGGTATCATTGCGTGCGGATTAGGATACAACTATGTAAAAGAGAATCATGTTGAAGCCAAGTGCGAATATCCCATTCTGAAGATCTGTCAATATCCCTTACCAAAAAAATATATTACAAAAATGGTCAATGAATGTGATGAAGTTCTTGTTGTTGAAGATGGAATGCCAGTGGTTGAAGATTGGCTTCGTGGTTATCTTAATGACTGCCATGCAATTCATGGAAGATTGGACGGGACTCTTCCCCGCTATGGAGAGCTAAATCCGAAGACATTGAGAAAAGCTTTGAATCTCGAACCTCATCCCATCAAAGAAATGCCAGTAATCGTACGGGGAAGACCTCCTGAACTGTGCAAAGGATGTCCCCACAGAGATACGTACAATGCATTGAACGAAGTTATGGAAAAGTATGGAAAAGGACATGTGTTCTCTGATATCGGATGTTATACTCTCGGTTTCCTTCCTCCCTTCGATGCAATCAATACTTGTGTTGACATGGGTGCATCTATCTCAATGGCTGTAGGGGCTGCGGACGCAGGACTCTTCCCATCTGTTGCTGTGATCGGTGATTCGACCTTTGGCCACTCCGGCATGACGCCACTTCTCGATGCGGTGAACTCAAAAGCTAACATCGTTGCTTTCATACTTGATAATGGCATCATTGCTATGACCGGTATGCAGGATTCTGCAGTGACTGGCAAAATCGAAGATATCTGCCTTGGGATCGGTGTGGAAAAAGAGCATATTCATGTGATCAATCCGCTAAAAAGCCATCACGAGGAAAACGTAAAAATTATTCAGCAGGAGATCGATTATAACGGAGTTTCTGTCATCATTCCACGACGTCCCTGTATTCACATTGCTGCAAAACTCAGGAAGAAGAAGTAGGAGGTCATCATGAAAAAAGATATCATTCTCGCAGGGGTTGGGGGACAGGGTATTTTATCTATTGCAACGATCATCGGCTACGCAGTTGTCCAATCTGATCTTTATCTCAAACAGGCAGAGGTACATGGCATGAGTCAGCGTGGCGGAGCGGTGGAATCTCATTTGCGAATTTCTGACAAAGAGATCCACTCCGATCTTATTCCTCATGGTCGCTCTGATATGATCATCTCAATGGAGCCAATGGAAGCGCTTCGTTATCTGCCCTACATAAAGAACGATGGCTGGCTTGTCACGAATTCAAATCCCTTTGTGAATATTCCTGATTATCCAGAAATGGACGAATTGTATAAGGAAATTGAAACGCATAAACACAGTATCATTATTGATGGAGACGGCATTGCAAAAGATGTGGGCTCTCCACGCTCAATGAACATGGTAATTCTGGGTGCAGCATCACCTTTTATTGCATTACCATTTTCCATGCTGGAGGACGGTATTCGAGCAGTTTTTGGCAGAAAAGGTGAAGACATCGTGAACAAGAATCTGGAAGCACTTCTGCGTGGAAAAGAATTCACCGAAAATCACATTAATAAATAATAATGAAGAATAAAAAAAATTTTATTAACAGGTTTAAGAATTTCGTGCTGCAGGAAAAGCTCATCGATAAGCATGATAAGATCCTGGTTGGCGTTTCAGGTGGTGTGGATTCAACTGTGCTATTATATCTTATTAAAAAGATCACAGCAGAATTCAAACTCACCTCTTTGGCAGCGCATATCAATTATAATCTGCGTGGAGAGGAATCAAAAGAAAACCAGCAGTTTGTTAAGGATATGTGCTACAAATGGGGCATTCCACTGATTATCCATAATGTGACCATTTCTGATACCTCGAACATCGAGAACACTGCCCGTAAGATTCGTTACTCCACATTCAATGATCTGCTGCGAAAATATGATTTCACCAAGATTGCAGTCGGCCATAATATGAACGACCAAGCAGAAACATTTCTTCTGCACCTATTCCGTGGAAGCGGTTTTACAGGACTGCGCGGTATGCTTCCGAAACGAAGGAATATCATCCGTCCACTTCTAAGGTTCAAGCGTGAAGAGATAATCTCTTTTGCTGAACGGAATAAAATTCCTTTCTCCTATGATTCATCCAATGATGACCTTCGATATGACCGGAACAAGATCAGACATCGAATTATCCCAACGATACAGCAAGATTTCAATCCGGCTGTGATAAACAAGATCTACGAAAGTGCCCATATATTTCAGAAGACAGACACCTTCCTGCAGAATCACAGTAATGATATTTTCCGGGAAGTAGTTACGCATAATGACGATGATGAATATATCGTACTACTTAATAGATTACGAAATAGTGAAGTACTGTATTTTTACTTATTCAGAAAAATATTTGGGCTATTGACAGGATCGGAATCGGATTTCTATACTGCACATCTCTCCGAGATATATGAACTGCTAAAGCGCCCTGGTGGTAAATACATCACCCTTCCCCAGAATGTCTATGTGGTCAAAAGTGCCGATACGCTTATATTCAGGACTTCTCCGCCCAATTACGAACCAACTGATCATTCACGAACCATTCGCCGTTACACCCGTAAGATCCTATTTGACGATCATTATATTATGCTTTCTGAGATCAAAGTACTCCCCATTCATGGCTTCAATTTCGATGAGGATACTACCTGCTATGTCGATTTTGAAAAAGTCGTATTTCCGCTCAAAGCGAGATACCGCAACCCGGGAGATAGTTTTACACCGCTTGGTATGCAGGATCCAAAGAAGCTGAAGAATTTTTTTATCGATGAAAAAGTACCACGCTTGCATCGAAAGAAAAAAATCATCATTGAAGATCAGAACCGTATTATTTGGGTTGCAGGTATGCGGATCGATGACCACGTAAAAATCACCTCCCGCACAACCCATGTACTGCGTATTAAGTTGATGAAAAAACTCGTGGGCTATCGAAGAGCGCGCAGAATCTGAAAATTATGTTTTGACATCCCACTGTTATGAGTATATTATACCTATACTTGTATAAATTAAAGTTAATCAAAAAATTAATATAAAAGGATCATTTATGCACAACGACATCGAGAAAATACTTTTCTCAGAACAGGAAATTCAGAAAAAAGTTATACAGCTCGGTAAACAGATCTCGCACGATTACAAAGGTAAAAATCCGATTTTGATAAGCATTCTCAAGGGTGGTGTTGTATTTCTGGCAGACATCATGCGAGCTATCAGTATTCCCGTGGAAATTGAGTTCATGGGAGTAGCAAGCTATGGTAACTCAACTAAAAGCTCAGGAGTTGTGCAGATCACCAAAGATTGTAATATTGACTGTACCAACCGACACATACTTATCATCGAAGATATTGTTGATACAGGGCTTTCTCTAAAATACATCACGCGCTATTTGCAGGGAAAAAATCCCAAATCCCTTAAGATGTGTGTGCTTCTGGATAAGATCGACGCCCATGAGCCAGACATTGAAATGGCATATAAGGCATTCGATGTTCCAAATGATTTTATTGTCGGATATGGTCTTGATTACAACGAACGATATAGAAACCTACCCTATATCGGGATTTTGAAAAAGGAGATATATCAATAAATGTCTAATACACCCCCTCCACGAAAAGATAATAAACAACCTCCCAAAAATAAACAACCAATGAAAACCCCCAAGGGCAGTTCGCTGCTCGTTTGGCTTATAGTAATCCTTGCGGTAGTTGCATTTTTCCAGTTATTCTCTGGTGGAAGTAGTACTTCCGAACCCTCATACACACAGTTCGTCCGAGATCTGGAATCCGGAAAGATAACGAAGATAGTATTCAGCGGTAAGGATATCACCTACTATCTTGGCGCTACAAAAAAAGAGACAAATATTCCTTTTGATGATCCTGACCTTGTACAGAGAATTGCCGAGGAGCATAAAGATATTGAGATCATCTCCAAGAAACCCTCGATCTTTACTGCCCTGCTTTCTTACTGGCTTCCTTTTATCATATTCATTGGTTTCTGGATCTTCATTATGAGATCAATGCAGGGAGGAGCGGGTAAAGCATTCAGCTTTGGCAAGAGTCGGGCTAAGATGTTCACTGACAGCCGTTCGAACAAGACCTTCAAAGATGTGGCTGGCGTTGATGAGGCAAAGGAGGAATTGGAAGAGATAATTGAATTTTTGAAAGACCCAAAGAAGTTCCAGCGACTTGGAGGAAGGATCCCAAAAGGCGTCATTCTTTTAGGTCCTCCTGGAACAGGCAAAACATTACTTGCAAAAGCTGTAGCAGGCGAAGCAAAGGTACCTTTCTTTAGCATCAGTGGTTCTGATTTTGTCGAGATGTTTGTCGGTGTTGGTGCTTCACGTGTTCGCGACCTTTTCGAGCAGGGCAAGAAGCACTCACCCTGTATCATCTTTATTGATGAACTTGATGCAGTAGGACGTCATCGCGGAGCCGGTCTTGGAGGTGGACATGATGAACGTGAGCAGACACTAAACCAGCTACTTGTAGAAATGGATGGTTTTGAAGATAATGAGAGCGTTATCATCATAGCAGCTACGAACAGACCGGATATATTAGATCCGGCTCTACTTCGTCCGGGAAGATTTGACAGACAGGTTGTCGTTGATCGACCGGATGTAAAAGGACGTGAAGGCATCCTTAAAGTCCATGCAAAGAAAGTTCCTCTTGCAAAAGATGTTGATCTTTCTGTCATTGCCAAGAGCACACCTGGATTTTCTGGAGCTGATCTTGAAAATCTTGTGAATGAAGCTGCGCTGTGGGGAGCAAGGATAGGTCATAAATCCGTCCATATGGACGACTTTGAAACTGCAAAGGATAAAGTTATTATGGGCAAAGAGCGCCGTAGTATGGTTTTGACTGATGATCAGAAGAGGAACACTGCCTATCACGAAGCTGGACATGTTATGATAGCGAAATTCATTCCTGGAAGTGATCCAATCCATAAAGCAACAATCATCCCCAGAGGTAGATCGCTTGGTTCGACACACTTCCTTCCTCTTGATGATCGGCATACATATTCGAAGAGCTATTGCGAAGCGAAGATCGCTCATTTACTTGGAGGACGCGCTGCTGATGAAATCGCTGGAGGAGAACCAACCACAGGTGCCGGCGATGATATCAAGCGTGTTACCGAGCTTGCAAAAAAGATGGTCTGTGAATGGGGCATGAGTGACAAGATAGGCCCAATGACCGTTGGTGAAAAAGATGAAAATATATTTCTTGGTAAAGAACTTGGCCGTTCAAATAATCATAGTGAAGATCTCACACGGCTGGTTGATGCTGAGGTCAAGTCTATTATCGAGGTACAATACCAAAGATGTCTTAAGATCCTCAAGGAGAACGAAGCACTTCTTCACACACTTGCCAGTGAGTTACTCGACAAAGAAACCCTTAGCGGCAGCGAAATCGATGAGTTGTATCAAGCTTATCTGAATGGTTCAACCGAGAAGGATGTTAAAACGGAAACCAAGAAAAAATCTAAAGATTCAAAGGAAAAAAAAGGAAAAGATGCTTAAGGGAACCACAGTAATTGGTGTGAAAGTTGGCAAAAGAGTTGCCATCGGCGGTGATGGACAGGTCACTTTTGGCGACACGATTTTCAAAGCCACTGCACAGAAAGTACGAAGATTATACGAAGGAAAAGTGATCGCAGGTTTTGCTGGTGCAACTGCCGATGCCTTCACACTTTTCGAAAAATTTGAGGAAAAGCTAAAGCAATACAAAGGCAATCTCATGCGCGCAGCTGTGGAGCTAGCAAAGGACTGGAGAACAGACAAAATACTCCGTCGGCTGGAAGCTCTTATTATAACCGCAGATAAAGATCACCTTTTGATAATATCTGGAAACGGAGACGTTATCGAGCCAGATCATAATATTGCTGCAATCGGGTCGGGTGGACCCTACGCAAAAGCTGCAGCCATGGTTCTGATAAAAGATAAAGAGAAATCTCCCGTAGAAATCGTCAGCGAAGCATTAAAAATCGCAGCAGACATCTGTATTTATACAAACGATAAAACGGTTGTTGAGGAATTATAAATGGATATGCACGAACTCACTCCTAAGCAAATTGTTAAAGAACTCGATAAATATATCATCAGCCAGGACAAAGCAAAAAAAGCAGTTGCTATTGCATTACGTAACCGCTGGAGACGCCAGAATGTCTCCGAAGAACTCCGCGATGAGATCCTCCCGAATAATATTATCCTGATCGGTCCTACCGGTGTGGGAAAAACTGAGATATCTCGCAGGCTGGCAAATCTCGTTAATGCCCCGTTTATCAAAATCGAAGCATCGAAGTTCACAGAAGTCGGCTATGTGGGTAGAGATGTCGAGTCGATCATACGTGAACTTGTGAGTTTGTCCATAAATCAAGTCCGTGAAGAACTCACAATGGAAGTCGAGGATGAGGCACGGGAACGAGCTGAGGAGAAGGTTCTCGATCTCCTGCTCCCGCCTCCTAAACGTCAGAGAAAAACAAATCTCAGTATGGATGAGCAGAAAGAGGAGCGGAAGCGATTCGAGGAAGAAAAAGAAAAGCACCAAAGAACACGCGATAAGCTTCGTAAAATGCTCCAGAAAGGTGCACTCGACGAGCGTGATGTTGAGATGAAGCTGGACGATATCCCTGAACCACGTATCGAAGTATTTTCTAGCATGGGGCTTGATAGTTTCGACATCAATGTGGGCGAGATACTCTCCGGATTTATGCCAGGGCACTTGTCAAGTGGCAAACGTAAGAAAATGAAAGTATCTGAAGCACTGGAATACCTCTTCTATTCCGAGTCCAAAAAACTTGTGGATATGAATGATGTTAAAGAGATCGCCATAAGCCGAGTAGAAGAAAACGGAATCGTGTTCCTCGACGAGATCGATAAGATAGCTGGCGAAAAATCCCAGCATGGACCTGATGTATCCAGAGAAGGTGTTCAGAGAGATCTACTCCCTATCATCGAAGGCACAAATGTACCAACCAAATATGGCATGGTCGATACTACTCATATCCTGTTTATTGCTTCTGGCGCATTCCATGTCTCTAAACCATCGGATCTTATTCCAGAATTGCAGGGACGTTTTCCGATACGAGTTGAACTGAAAAGTCTTACGGAAGAAGATTTTGCTAAAATACTCACTCTTCCAAAGAATGCCCTTATCAAGCAATATACAGAGATGTTGAAAACCGAGGATGTTGATGTCTCCTTTACAAAAGGAGCAATTCGCGAGATCTCAAGCTTTGCAGCACAGGCAAATAATAAGATGGAAGATATCGGTGCAAGAAGATTGCATACCGTCCTTTCCATTCTGCTTGAAGACTACCTCTATGAGCTGCCAGACAGCAAGATGACAAATATCAAAATTACAAAGGAATTAGTCACCAAGAAACTGGATAAAATAATAACAGACGAAGACCTCACGAAATATATCCTATAAATTCCTCCAAGTTATTTTAACATTCGCAAATCGCCAACTATACCATCTATAATTATCATACATGCTAAGTATGTTTATAGAAAAGAAGAATATGGATTTTAATATTAATAGTTCAAAAATGCTGTAACATAGCAGAGCGGTGGATCTTGATTCAACCGTGCTGTATGATGTACTCATGTCCTGCAGGGCTTAGTGCAGCGGTCTATACTATGTGAAAAGGGCTTTCAGCCGGTCTGATTGGAACACTTCTGGGCGGCATGGTCATCAATACGGCTTCTGTAGAGAATTATATGGGATTCAAATATGTGGAAAAGACTATGGTATCAAATTTTATGGACTTCCCGGTGGCTATGAGATCAATTCCTTCATTTCAGCCTTACTTGAAGTATCAGGAAACATGCAGGATATGATGGGTAATCTTGATGGAGCGTATAAAGAAAATCACCAAAGAGGTACATATCAAAGTATTCATAAGCCTTTCCTGTCCTCATTGTCCTGGTGCCGTTTCAAACTCGCATAAGCTTGCATATCTGAATGATAAGGTCACTGCTGATATGGTCGCGTCATCCACATTTACTGCAGAAACAATCAAATATAATGTCAGTTCAGTTCCCAAAATAGTTATAAACGAAGAACATGAACTAATCGGGGATCAACCTCTTGAAAAATATCTTGAGATAATCGAGAAGCTGTAAATTCAACTTTATTATTGCCCGGTGATATAATCATTAACGGGCTTATTATTTTTTCTCATCTGAAATAACCCTTGATGAACAAAGAACATTTTTGATAAGCCCTTTCTGATCTTTTATGGGATTGAACACCGTTTCTAATTTTTTATAGGATCCATCTTTGCAAAATACTCGCCATTGCTCTTTTGCTATCTCACCTTTCGAGACTTTGGCTGCAACTACTTTTAATTTTTTCACATCCTCTGGATAAGCATGAAGCAAAGCGCTTTTATTAAGTACATCTTTAAGCTCCCAGCCGATGAATTTCTCAAGAGACGGAGTACAATAAAGCAGTGTTAATTCATCATCAACATCATGAAGGGTAATAATATCGCTAATATTTTCTGCAACTGGTTCATATTGCTTTAGAATCCTTTTATATTTTTTCTCCAACTCTCTTTCTTCGGTTACAATCCTGCCACAACCAACCGTACCTATCACTTCGCCTTTATCATCAATAAATGGTGCTTTGTGGACATCGAGTATCATGAACTCACCCTTTACATTGCCGAATTGTTCGAATCGCTTCGACCTATTAACCTTTAGTGTTACGTCGTCAGAGTTTGCACATATCTCGTCAAAAGTATGCCATTCTGGATTTTCTGAATGAGACTCCCGTTCTCTTTGTGCAAAAAACATATCAGTTTTACCAATGGGTTCTTCTGTATCTTTTGCATTGAGAAGTTTATCACAAATGGCTTTGTTGGCAAAAAGATATTCTCCCTTTTTATTCTTAGCCCATATCATATCTGGTACATTATCACACATCAGACGCAGCATTTTATAGAGAGCTTTATAATTTCTTTCACTTTCCCTGAGCAAGTCAAGCGCAATATTCTTCTTCTCCTCTTCTTCTTTGACTTTCTGCTTAAGTTGGATATTTTCATACATATCTGTTATGATTCCAATAAGCTTCTCAGAATTTACTGGTTTCGATAAAAATCCATTCACTCGCATACGGATAGCATCCAGAAGATATTCCTTATTATCAAACGCCGAAAGTAGAATAACACGTATAGTGGGATCGATACTCTTGATTATTCTCACCATTTCCAATCCGTTCATCACAGGCATATGGATATCAACGATAAGAATATCTGGTTTATGTTGTTTGTAGAGTTCCAGTCCCTCTTGACCATTGGTAGCTGTATACACATCCCGCACATGACGTTTTAAAATATTCGCCATGGACTGTAGAATAAGGATCTGATCTTCAGCAAATAAAACCGATATGTCCAATTTATCCATTATTCCTCCCTTCCGTTTGGTTTTTATTACTCTAAAGGAGCATCATTATGTCAAGTTATGATGTACTTAAAGACGTATTCCGCTGACAATTTTACCTGAATCATCTATAAAAGCATACGCTATTTTCCTGGTGATATGTGCTAAAGAGTAGTTCCCTTTCTTATCAATCATGATGAGTCCGGCATACTCTCCGATTTTTCGGTGCATATATTCAAGTGCTCTCCTGGCTACATTTTCTGCGGGATATTTTCCTAACATTCACAGGCAGTTTTGGAAAGGAAACTTTTCATAATGGCTTCACCCCAACCTGTTGCTGAGGCAGCACCAGACTCGTTATCTGCAAAAGTGCCTGCACCGAGTATTGGCGTGTCTCCTACTCTACCTGCTATTTTTCGGGAAGTACCACCTGTCGAGGTGGCTGCAGCAAGATTGCCTTCTATGTCCAGAGCGACTGCACCAACAGTTCCTTCGGGAAAAGGTTCAAAAGGTATCTTTGTGGTATAATTCTTTTCTTCTTTTACTTTTCTATAAAATTCCAATTCACTCTCTGTAAGTAATTCTTCGGGAGCGACTTCAGGAATAAAATGAGCTTGTGCAAATTTTTGAGCACCAGTGCCCACAAGCAGACAGTGCTCTGTTTCGGTCATGACAAGCTTAGCGACTTTTATAGGATGAAGAATATTTTGGAGTGCAGCCACCGCACCAAAAGCAAGATTTTTCCCGTCCATAATGGATGCGTCCATCTCGATCTCACCATCTATATTCAATACAGATCCGCGTCCTGCGTCAAAGATCGGGTCTTCCTCCATAACACAAACTGCTTTTTCTACAGCATCCACTGCTGACAACCCTTTCTTGAGAAGCGGATATACTTCAGAAATAGCTCTACTCACTCCTTTGATGTGTGTGTCGTCCCGCTCATCAGGAATACTCCACGCACCACCATGTACTATTAAACGCGGTTGCATACACACTCCGTTTTTAGGAATTTTCTTAAAAGAGAATCATTATTTGTCAAGAGGTAATACAGGGATACTCCCAAAAATTTGGAGATAAATCCCGAGAAGTACTATGAATAGATGGTTTGCAGGATTCTTGGAGTGGAAAATTGCTTTTTACAAATCTACTATTTTTTATCCATCCTTGCTTTTGTCACCCTGATCCTCCGGCTAGCGGAGAGGGATCTATCGGATAAGTTGTTGCACTTCGATCAGTCTTCGTTTTACTTCGACGCGATAAAGAACCTCGGTGTCACAGCATTTTGCGCTATTATCATTCTATCCTTTTTTTGCTTCTCGTCTGGTTATATTTCGTGTCATTATCAAAAAGCGTCATGCTTCTAATTAATTCTGGGGTATGTAAACAGGGGATAATAATGTTGACAAAATATCTAAATGAAAATGGTTTTCGTTTATAAAGGATTTAGCATGATTAACAAATATATTGAAACATTACAAAAACATGGACTCAAAAGAACTCCGAAACGCTTGGAGGTACTGCGAATCCTGTCCGAAGAATCTGCATATATATCTCCTCAGAAATTACATGTACTTTTAAAAGAAAAATTCCTCAAAATAGGCCTCCCAACGGTATATCGTATACTTCAGCAATTTCAGAACATCGGTATTGTTACCTCAATTCAACAGGATGATAACCAACTTTATTATTATCTTTGTGATTGTGTTGAAAAACATCATCATTTTATATGCAGGAAATGTCATAAGGTTTCATGTCTGACATACTGTGATTTTGACAACATTAAACAACTCGTTGCTGACCAACTGGACTCTTTAGCAGAAACCCATGTTCTTCAAATCGAAGGATTATGCAAGGAGTGTCTGGAGTCATGATGAGAGCCGTACATATGATATTGCTAGTAGTATTATCTGTAACTTCCTGTTCACCTCACCATCAGGATACGGAAAAACTCAATGTTTTTGTCAGCATACTGCCCCAGAAATTTTTTGTAGAACAGATAGCAAAAGATAACGTTTCGATACATGTCATGATTCTTCCCGGGCACAGCCCAGTGATATTTGAATCTACTCCTTCGCAAATGAAAGAGATCTCTCGAGCAGATATTTTTTTTCGGATTGGTCTACCTTTTGAAGATGCATGGCTAAAAAAACTTCAGTCGATCAATCCGGATCTAGAAATTATAGATACAAGAGAGGGAATCACTCTGCGCAACATGGATTCCTTTGATAAACATCACGAGCATTCTAGGCAAAAGGATCCACACATCTGGCTAAGCCCCAAGCTGGTAAAAATTCAGTCGAGAACAATATGTAATGCACTCCAAAAATATGATCCTAATAATCGAGAATTCTACGAGCAGAATCTGCTGAAGTTCATGGTAGCGCTTGATTCACTTCAGAAGGACATACAGACTCAGTTAGATTCATTGGATACAAGATCTTTTCTTGTGTTCCATCCATCATGGGGCTATTTTGCTGATGAATTCGAATTGAAACAGATACCTATTGAAATTGAAGGGAAGTCCCCATCCCCAAAACAGATGACACATATTCTTGAAATCGTAAAAAAGGAGCAGATAGATGTGGTATTTGTACAAAAACAGTTCAGCTCTGCTGCAGCAAAAGCGATTGCAGATGCTATTGATGGACAGATCATACAGATAGATCCACTTGCAGAAAACTATCTCAAAAATATGCATGAAATCGTAAGGATTTTCAAAAGTGTACTCGATAAAAAATAAACGAACGCAACCTGTCATTCAGATCAAAGATGTGACCTTCTCTTTCGACAAACAACCTGTTCTTGAGAATATCACATTTGATATCCAGCGAAACGATTTTATTGCATTTATCGGTCCAAATGGAGCAGGAAAAACCACGCTGGTCAAATTAATCCTGGGTTTCCTTGAACCTGATAGAGGAACTATCAAAGTTTTGGGTAAGAATCCAAAGATCGCACGTACACACCTTGGATATGTCCCTCAATATACATTTTTTGATCTGGATTATCCACTGAATGTTCTCGATACAGTCAAGATGAATATGCTTCATTCGGGTTCTTTGATGCCTTGGTTTGGAAAGGATGAAGTAAAGAAAGCCCATGAACTACTTGAGATGATGGAGATAGAATCACTTGCGCAAAGGAAATTTTCGGAACTCTCTGGTGGACAGAGGCAACGGGCACTTCTTGCTCGCGCCCTTGCAAGCGAACCTGAGATCCTCATTCTCGACGAGCCCACTGCCAGCATCGACATCACGATCGAGAAGGATATTTATGAGCTTCTTAAAAGATTGAACGATAACATCACGATCATCCTAGTATCCCATGACATCAGCTTCATTTCTTCTTATATCAACAAAATCTGCTGCCTGAACAGGTTTGCAGCTATTCATAGTGTTGATGAATTCCCAAGAGAATCTTTATTTGATGTATATGACCGAAACATTAAGTATTTGAAGCATCATTGCCATTTGTAACATGAGTGCTCTTTTGTCCCAACTCAGCTCCTATGCCTTTCTAAACAATGCTATTATCGCAGCAGTTATGGCAAGTATTGCCTGTGGTATTACAGGTACCTTTGTTGTGGTAAAACGAATAACATTCATAAGCGGCGGTATCGCCCATGCTGTATTGGGTGGCGTGGGGCTTGCATATTATTTTAACTTCTCTCCGATGCTTGGTGCCTTTGGTTTTGCAATACTCTCAGCTTTCATTATCGGTTGGGTAAAGATAAAAGCACGAAATCATGAGAATACAGTTATAAGTGCCTTATGGGCAATAGGTATGGCTATTGGTGTAATTTTCATGTACATGACCCCGGGATATAGTGTTGACCTTCTATCCTATCTCTTTGGAAATATCCTTATGGTCACAAAAACGAATCTATTAATTCTTGCAGGATTGAATGTTGTTATAATTGGTCTTATAGTTCTTTTATACAGACAGTTCATAGCTATCACATATGATGAGGAACAAGCACGATTAAGGGGACTGCCAGTTAATTCTCTCTACATTTTACTTCTTATAATCATTGCGTGTACTATTGTCGTATTGATCCAGATCGTTGGTATTATTCTCGTGATCGCATTATTGAGTCTTCCTGCAGCAATTTCAGGACTTTATACAAGATCGATAGCCGGTATGATATTTCTGGCAATTATCCTTAGTTTAATCTTTACACTCGGTGGAATTGCAATTTCATTTTTCGCAAATATCCCTACAGGCGCTACTATAATCCTTTTCAGCGGTTTTGGTTATCTCGTTGCAGTAAGTATCAAAAGGTGCTCTATAAGTAATCGTCAGTAAAAAACAGATTCCAAAAATATTGACCTTCCTCTTACCCATCATAAAAACATCAATTATAAATTATGAACAGAGCAAATTCCTTATCCGAAGCTGATATTATGTTCCAGACGTTGAGTTACGCAACCCGGTTACTTGCCTCGGAAAAAGATCTGGATCGACTGGTAGAAAATTCCGTTGATATTCTTTCTGATTTTGGGCATAGCAAAAAAGTGGAATTTCTTACCCTCGACGAAGAAGATCCGAACACCGTAATCTTGCTTGGATTGCTGGATAACGGCATTATCACACAACCAAAAACGAAGATATCTCTCAAGAAAGCAAATCTTGAGAATGTAATAACCATCAAGCGCCCGGAAATGATCAAAAAGGAAAAGGGAGATATCATATACCTCCCATTAATAGGTGCTGGTAATAATACCCTTGGTCTCCTTGTTCTTCATGTACATGATCATCAGAAGCCGGAATATATTGAGCTTCGTTCCCTCATTATTCTTACAACGATCATTGCAGTATCTCTCGAATATACCCTCTCGGCACGTCTTGCCATGTTTGATTCTCTTACCGGTCTCTACATCCGCAGACAGATGAATTTTCATCTTGAACATGAGATTGCCAGAATTAAAAGATACGGGGGTGAATTTGCTGTTGCAATGCTGGATATCGATCATTTCAAGCGATTGAATGATACCTATGGTCATTTGTTTGGGGATCAGGTACTGCTGGAACTATCATACCTTATACGCAGTACAATACGGCAGAATGTCGATATTCCCTGCAGATATGGTGGAGAAGAATTTATCATCATACTTCCAACATCCAATGCAAAAAAAGCATATGAGATGACCGAACGCTTGAGATCATTATGTGAACATCATGAATTTCTTTACAAAGATAAACCGATTTCTGTCACTTTCAGTGCAGGAGTGATCGTAGTAAATAATCCAGATACATCTCCAAAAGAAATTATTTCTCGTGTAGATAAATTGCTCTACTATGCCAAGGAGCATGGCAGGAATCAAGTCTATCAGCAGGGCGTATAAAAAAGAGCCCTTCGATAATAAGGGCTCGTTAACATAAAACATTCACTGAATTACTTATCTCCTTCATCCAGAGATATTTTATCTGCCTCATTCCAATACTTTTCTGCAATTTCTTCTTCACCAAGAAGATAGTAAGAATCACCGATATAGTACAGGTAACGTTGTTTATCATCTATATTTCCTAACTGGTCAGCAGCAGTCACAGCTTTTTCATAATATAAAATCGCCTTTTCTGTTTCAAAAGTACATAAATCATATACTGTGGCAATAAGCTCCCAGAAGAGCATCATTTCTTCTATATTGTCTATTGATTCTGCATAATCGACTGCTTCTTGATAAGATGCAATTGCATCTTCAAACTTGCTGGCATTCTCAAAAGTCCATCCGATATGATCATAGACTTCAAAAATACCGAGATCGTCATTAATCTCTTCCGCTTTCGCAAGCGCTCTTTTATAATACTTTATCGCGGTATCATATTCATTAATATTATTGTAGGTAACACCAATATTAATCAAATCTGTCACAACGTGTTCATGGTCTCCAAGGGTTTCATCAATTTCAAGGACTACTTCCCAATAATCCTGCGCAGACAGGTAATAGCTCCACTCGTCTGTTTCTTTACCAAGTTTATTCATTGATTTTGCTGCCCGGGCAAGGGCATCTGCAATATAAGGTAATCTGGGTGATTCGCTTAACACTTCAGCTTTTGCTGACCTCTGGTAAAGATTGATCGTTTCAACATGGTTACTATCTACTTGTGATTCCTCTGCTCGCTCCCAATAGGAATCAGCTAGATACTGATAAGTACTCATATAATCCGGTTCTTCAACTGTGACAAAGGCAAGAAGATCTCTCGCCTGATTGAGAATTGATGATGATTCAAAACCCTCCTGTTTAACTACAAGCTCATCAATTTTTATGAATTGGTTTCTCCAGATTACAAATCCTATCCGATTACCAAAGAATGGTTCGAACTCAAAAGAATCCTGCCACTCTCCATTGATATAGAAATGATAATATGTTCCGATTTTATCAATAGTGAGAGTATTAGTTGCATTTCCAGAGCGCAAAAGGTCAGATGATGTCCAGTCAATAAGGTTGGACTACTCATCATTGTCGAATTTACCAAACCGATAATACCCATTATCTGAAATATCAAAGGTATAACAATTTTCAAGATCTTTCATTCCCCACACCAACCCATAGCCATAGTTATCAATACCAGATA
>Ga0136651_10000090_pt1 | contig 40465 bp, 36 predicted proteins | sample Mar14236cmmetaG_FD_94867 | JGI IMG/M metagenome (GOLD analysis project Ga0136651, IMG submission 94867) | Marine hydrothermal vent microbial communities from Guaymas Basin, Gulf of California to study Microbial Dark Matter (Phase II) - Marker... ... | reverse complement strand
AGTAGCCTTTAGAATTTATAAAGCATCCCGGCTGAAAAGACGTTTTCATCGCGGTAATCGTTATCGCTGTCGGTTTGACGATAACCCGCAAAAATGTGGGCATATTTAGTGATGTGGTACTTGGCACCAAGGGTCCAACTTAAAGCATCTTCTTCTAAAACGTCACCGTTGATATCTGTCAATCTCAAATTATCTTCAATATTGGAAAGATAACCGGCAACCCAACCCGCTAGGGTGATTTTCTGGATGCGGTAATCAAAGGAACCGATAATATATTTTCCACCATCTGGGTTATTATCAAAAGCCCCCAGTTCTCCCTCTTCGTACTGAAGGGCGAGTTTGAGTTCGGGTATCACCTTATAGTTGGCACCCACTTTCCAATTGTAGAATTTGTCGTTGTTCCACTTGTCTCCACCCGGAGAAAGTTGGTTATCCCCAACATCAAGAAAAGCACCATGAGCCCATATCGTCATGTTTGAGCTGGTGTATTTTAGCTCTACATTGCCACCTCTTTTGTCAGCTTCGTCATCGCCCATAATTTGTACGCGAGCGTTAAATTGTCCCCATTTACCTCCCAGTTCTAATGCGCCCGGTATGTCACTATTATGCACTAAACCAGAAGTGTCGATAGCACGGCCTGGATTAATACCCACTTTGCCAGTAGTGGTGTCTTTTACAACCAAGCGACGATCACCGGCTGCATTCCAATTCCAATGCACTTCGTTATACCGGCCAGCCGACATGCCACCGCCTGTGCCACGGGCCTGCATAGAGGTATAGATCCACGGATCAATCAGCCCTTTAGCAGATCGGTAGGCTCCTCGCAATTTGCCAAGCTTAATGTGGAATGTGTCGTTTTTTAAACCAACCCAAGCCTCTAAACCGGGGCCAAGCCCAGAATTATTAGTCGTATGGAAAGTGGTACGATAACGCGCATAAGGCACCATGCCGCCGGGCAGTTCTTTATCAAGTTCAAAGTCCAAACCAAGCATGTTAGGGCCATCGTTCAGAATGTTACCATATCTGTCTCTGGTCAGGGTTTGACGATCCATATCATCAGATGATTCGGTAAAGCCAAGGCTATTGCTGATTTGACCTCTAGTGAGATTTTCGTCACCACCGGCATATTCGACGCTTGCTGCCTCTGCGCCGATTTGACCATAAAGCTTGATATCGGCATGGGTTGTGATGGGTACAACCAACGCTGTGGCGATGCCTAAAGAAAGTACATTTTTATTCATTAATATTTATCCTTTATTCATCAATTATCAATTGCAAATCAAAAAATGTTCAATGTTCATGTTACCATAATCTTAGAACAGAATGTAACTCTTGCTTAGATTTTTTGTCAACTTGATCTTTCCGTTTTTTAGCTTTGAAAGGGGTTAAAAATTGATATTGTGTGATAAAACTTGATCACTTCAATTTGGGATATGATTAAGCAATTAAATAAAATACAATTACCAATTTCTAATTCTAATTTTAAAAAAATGAAATTTTAACTGGCACAATCATTATATGCGATAATTTGTTGATAAGCTTCATTTATGTTTTGACTTTTCTCCAAGACAAATAAATTTTCGATATATCTAAAATATGAACAATTCTCTGATTAGCGAAGCAAAAGTCACTTTAAAAACGACATAGGATGGTGGGCTTTAAAAACCCGTTACCTACCATTTAGCGTAGCCCACCTTCGGTTCACGCGCTACGTTGCGCTTCGCTAAACAAAGCGCGTGAGCCTTCGGTGCGCGAAGCTAAATACATAAAAGTTGTGTTATGAGCGCGTGCAGTAAAGATTACAAAACATCGTAAAATAAATGCCACTCATTAAAGGAAGTCATTTATGTTTTTTAAAACCTTAATGCTTATCACCCTGATCATTTTCTCTCTTTCGGCTTGTAGTACTTCTCCTTATACTCAGGAACAACAAGGGGCGGCTGGTGGGGCTGGCGTTGGTGCGCTTGTTGGCTTGTTGTTTTGCCAAAATATTGATAATCAGAAATTGAAGGTTTTTTGCATCGCTACTTTTGCTGGTTTGGGGGCGATGGTGGGGGGAGCTATTGGTAATCAGATGGATGAATCGGATCAACAAGAGGTTATGGCTGCTTTGCAAACTTTGCCTGATAATGAAAAACATCGCTGGACAAATTCCAGAACGGGTACCGAATTTACTATACAACCGATTTCAACTCATGAAACGAATGAGAAGATTTGTCGTGAATATGATATTTGGATGACGCAGCAGGGGAGTACGCAACAACAGAAGGAGAGACAGTGTCTTGATCTTCAATGACAATTGTTTACGGCACATATACAATTTTAGTTTACGAGATTTTCGTTCCAACTTGAGTTTGCGAGTTTCGCTATATAGCGTTTCCCAATTGCATGAAATACAAAAGTCTATTGATTCGATTAGCGTTTTTTTTAAATCAGTGTTTCACGCAAAAGCTTTTTCGCGCACCGAAGGCTCACGCTCAAGTTTCGCTCCGCGAAACTTGAGCGTGAAATAAAGTTGCGCGCAACTTCTTAAGTGAGCCTTCGGTGCGCGAAGCTAAATGTGAAAATCAGTTTCATCATGAGAATCTGCGTTCTATTGATTTGAAGAGATAGAACGCAGATTTAACTGACGGCATGATTGACGCAGATTAATCCTGTCTTCGCGATATTTTCCCAAATCATATCAAAAAATGTTTGTATTTCACCCAATCGGGAAACGCTATAAAAAGGAGAAGAATATGAATATCCAATCAATGAGTTTGTTCGTTTTGATTGTGAGTTTGTTCGGTTGCGTTGCTTTAAAAACAAAAGTGGATACCAAAGCGGGCCGATTAATGGATGATGTCAATTTTCTGCTTGATGAGAAGTTGCTTGATGGTGAAATTGCTACGTGGCGTGATAAGGATGAGCCTAAGCTTGAACGCAATTTGGCCGTCTTTTTGACGTTTTCTGAAAACGGCAAATTATGTCGAGCTTGTTATACGTTCATTGTGGAAAATGGACGTGAAAAAAAACCGGTGTTTGGTACGACTTGTCGTCTTTCTAAAAGACGCTGGCAGCGCGTAAATTGGTCATTTCGTGATGCTTATCAAGCACCTGCGCGTAAACGGTTTGAGTTTTTTCAAGAAGTGAACCGTAATGCACCTGAACCGGTGTATGTTTCAGATTACCGATTACCCTCGATTTTGTTAAAGTCGGTTCAAAAGGCTGAAATAAAACATGAGTTGCCTTTGCGGGAAATGATTAATAAGGCTTCCAAAAAAGAAGCTTTGAATCCGGTTTTAATCCATTCGGTGATTAAACAGGAATCCAATTATAACCCTAAAGTGTGTTCTCATGTTGGGGCTTGTGGTTTGATGCAGTTAATGCCGCTAACGGCTAAAGAGGTGGGTGTTAGTGATCCTTTTAATCCGTCTCAAAATTTGATGGGGGGTACACGTTATTTACGCAAAATGCTGAATAGAAGGGGGATAAAGGGGAATATTCCTTTGGCATTAGCGGCTTATAATGCGGGGTATGGCAATGTGAAAAAATATGGCTATCAAGTACCGCCTTTTAAAGAAACTCAGAATTATGTTAAGAAGATTATGGGGTATTTTAAATCTCAGTGATAGCGTTTTGGGTATGGGATAGAATGCTGATTGTCGTGATTGTCATGACGAGGCCGGATAACCCCTAACAACTACAGGGATTTGATATAACAATGGATAACCCAAACAACTACAGGGATTTGATATAAGAATGGATAAACCATAACACTGTAATACTCGATGATCAAGTTTTTCCACCTCTTTAATATAACTACAAGATATAACTACAAGATATAACTACAAGGATTGCTTATAAAAAAGGATAAGTTCGTTTTAGAACGTTTAGTTCTAACTTTTATCCAACATTTTTTCAAAAACATTTTAACCTTGATTGATTTGACAAGACGTTTAAGGCTTATGACTGATGTGACGCGCATCAGTTCAATACAGTGTCATTCATGATTACGCTGGAATCCATCCTGGAGTGGAGCGTTTTTCACAGGAATTTCGCGCATTGCTCACATTATGGAATCTGAGTGCGTCACATCAGTTAATTAATCAAATCAGATGACAAATCATCTCAAAGCGACGATCTAATCCTTTATTATAAATAATCCTTGTAGTTATATAGTTATGTAGTTATTAAGCGATGAAAAAAACTTGATCATCGAGTAATACTTCTTTATTGGGTTATCCTTTCTTATATCAAATCCCTGTAGTTATGGTTTGGTAATCAATTTAAAAAGCAGTTGTGCGAATCTAAAGAATAATAAGGCGAGTCCAATTGGTAATATACTGTAGGGTATCCATTGCCCAATCGGTAAGTCTTCTGCTTGAATGCCTAAACCGTAAATCATGGAAACGTATTGTATTCCGCCAATAAACAGTAGCACGCAATAAGCGAGGCATAGTAAAGTCGCTAAAATCGCTAAAACTTGTTGCCCGTTTTTTGGCAATAATCGCGTGATAGCATCAATACCGATATGCGCGCCGACGCGCACGCCGTAAGACATGCCCAATAAGACTAACCAAGCAAATAAATAAGTGGTTAATTCTAAGGCCCATACGAATCCGCCATTAAAAAAATAACGGGCTACGACTTGATAAAAAGTGATTAACGTCATCGCGGCTAGGAGTAGGGCAATTAAACTTTCTTCTAATTTATTCAATAATTGTGTCACTTTGTGGTACTCCGGTGTATCGTAGCCCACCATCCTATACTTTTGGCAACCCCAGGTTGCCACCTGGGGCTATTCACGTTCAACCCCTTCGGGGTTGTGTATTTTAATTTTTTTATGATCAATTTTGTACGTAATGCTTGTGGAAAACTAAAAGCTAAAAGTTGGTGTGCCCGCGTGCAGTATAGCTAACAACAATCAGAAGTCGTTTCTTCCCTCGCTTGAGTCTCATCAAAAGGAATAGGGGTACCTTCAAAAATACCGTAGTGTGTTTTCCAATTTCCTATAAACTCGAAATGGGGTTTAAAGCGCGTTTCATGCAACATCCGGTAGGTATTGCCACAAACAGGGAAGACTTTACCCGTTTCAATCAGATGATGTTTATCTAATTTAAACACTTGTTCATGGTGCGAAATCGTGCCTTTGTAAATAACAGCCTGTCCATAGTCTTCATTACCCGATTCTAAATCGGGTAATTTAAACAAACGATACGTGGCTGAAAAACAACGGATGCTACCCATCAAGGCGATAATCTCTGGGTTGTCAATTTTAAGTGGACGATCCTCGACTAAACGCGGCTCAATAAAGCCGATTTGCTTTGCGAGATTGAGAAAATCGTTCCAATACAAGGCACCGCTTAAACATTCACCGTACAACACGGGATCTTTGACTAACACACTAGGCACACGTCGATCCGCATAAACATCGGAGAAATACACTTCACCGCCCGGTTTTAATACCCGATAGGCTTCACGCAATACGGCTTCTTTATCTGGTGATAGATTGATCACGCAGTTAGAAACGATAATGTCAAAACTGTTATCGGCGAGTTCAAGTTCATCTAAGCGTTCAATGTAGCCGTGTTTAAATTCAACATTAGGCTTGTTATAACCATATTGTTGTGTGTGATAGTCAACATATTGTTCAGCCACTTTCAATTGTTCAGGTGTCATATCGACACCTACGACGTAACCGTTTTCGCCTACTAGGCGCGATAAGACATAACAATCACGCCCTGAACCAGAACCGAGATCTAAAATACGCCGAGCTTCCAATTCCTCTGGCGCGACTAATCCACAGCCATAATAACGCGCCAAGACTTCATTATGAACATCGGCAAGCGCGTTTTTGATATGTTGTGGCATTTGTGTCTCGGTACAACAGGCATCCGTTTTTAAATCCTGTGAACCTTGTAAGGTTTTGCCATAATATTCTTTTACGGCATAGTATTTTTCAACAGGTTGAATTGATATATTTGTCATTGTTTTTGCCATAATTGTTATATCGCTTTTCAAATCAGCATTTGATTCACAAACTCAAGACAAACTGAAGTTTGTAAGTCGCCAAAAATTTTCAGGTATTTTGTAGGGGGCCGGTAACGGGCCGCCTCGATCCCACCATTTAAGCTTAAGGTGGGCAACAAAAAGACGTTACCCACCCTACATTGATAATTGATAACTGATAACTGATAACTGATAACGGTTGACAATTTATGATAGAAAGCCATAAAATGCGAAGTTTTTTATCAACTTGAGCCAATTGTAAACTTAATTATGAAAAGAACTTTCCAACCCAGTAATATTGTACGCAAACGTCGTCATGGTTTCAGATCCAGAATGAGCACGAAAAATGGACGAAAAATTCTTAACGCTCGACGTGCTAAAGGGCGTAAACGTCTGAGTGCTTGATAATCTTATGAACAACGCATCCTTCCCTTTTACACGAGAGCAACGTTTGCTCAAACATAAACAATATAAGTTAGTTTTTGATAAACCTTGTAAATCAAGTGATCAATATCTAACCGTGTTAGCAAGAACTAATGGAGTGCCACAGGCCCGTTTAGGATTGGCTATTGCCAAAAAACGTGTCAAGCAAGCTGTGGAGAGAAATCGCATTAAACGCTTAATTCGTGAGAGTTTTCGCCATCATCAATCGTGTTTAGCGGGATTGGATTGCGTCGTTTTGGCAAAAACGGGTATTGAGCAAGTCAATAATCGTACCCTGCTGCACTCATTAGCAAAGCATTGGCTTAAATTATCACGTCGATGCAAAACATCCTAATTTGATGCAAAAAATTCTCATTTTATTTATACGGGGTTATCAGTTGTTGATCAGTCCTTGGTTAGGCTCGCATTGTCGTTTCTATCCCAGTTGTTCTGAATATGCACTGATTGCCATTCAAACACACGGGGTTTTATACGGCCTCGTGTTAAGTATTAAACGACTATTTCGTTGTCACCCGTGGCATCCTGGCGGATTTGATCCCGTTCCAGATCGAAGGAAAACAGATAAACATGGATAATTTTAGATTGATTCTGCTCGCCGCTTTAGCCCTTATTTTAGTAATGTTATATCAAGCTTGGCAATTAGATTATGGTTCTTTACCCCCCGCCAGCACACCGATTACAGAAACGCCCGAGACACCCACACATCCCTCAAAAGATTCTGAATTTTCTGAATTACCGAAAAGTCAAAAGCAACAAAGCAGTGCCTTTGAATTACCCCAAGATCAAGCTAAGCGGCTCTTGTCAAGCTCTTCACGTATTCAAGTTGAGACGGATACGCTACGTCTTGAAATTGATACCCAAGGGGGTGATCTGCGGCTGCTTGATTTGCGTGATTATCCGGTCAGGGTGGAAACACCTGATGAACTGTTTCGCTTAATGAATGATCAATTGCCGAATCTGTTTGTCGCTCAATCCGGTTTATTGTCCCAACAAAACGCGCCGACACATCAAGTGATGTATCAAAGCGAGCAATTGAATTATCGTCTCAGTGATGGTATGGACTCTTTGGAAGTCAAACTACACTGGCGTGATGATAGCGGCATCAAAGTGAGTAAAATTTACACTTTTCAACGCGGAAGCTATGTCATTGATTTAAAACATGTTGTTGAAAATAACACGGATGAACCTTGGCACGGTGGGTTATACGGACAATTTCAACGCACGGAAGTCGATTTAGGAGAATCTCGTTTTCTTTACACTTATCTGGGCGGTGCGGTTTCCAGTCCTGAACAGCGTTACGAAAAAATTCCCTTTAATGAGATGCTGGATAATGAATTGGGCCTACGTCCCGGTTGGGCCAACGGCTGGGCCGCGATGCTTCAGCATTATTTTGTTTCTGCCTGGATACCGGAGCGGGATCAACCCTATCAGTATTCTACGGCCGTTTTTTCAGACAATCGTTATGCCCTACGACTTGTTGGGCCTTCCCAAACGGTTGAGCCTAATAGTCAACACGTTTTTGGGATAAGCTTGTACGCTGGGCCTAAATTGCAAGATAAACTAGCCGCCCTGTCACCCGGATTGGATTTGACAGTCGATTATGGTTGGCTTTGGTTTATTGCCCAACCTTTGTTTTGGATGTTAAAGCTTATTCATCAATGGATTGGTAATTGGGGTTGGGCGATTATTATTTTAACCATGATGATCAAGTTGGCATTTTTCCATTTGTCAGCAACCAGTTACAAATCTATGGCGAATATGCGCCGCCTACAGCCGCGTCTCGTCTCACTCAAAGAACGCTATGGCGATGATAAAGCGCGCATGAATCAAGCGATGATGGATTTGTATAAAAAGGAAAAAATCAATCCTCTTGGAGGATGCTTACCCATTGTCGTTCAAATTCCTGTTTTTATTGCACTGTATTGGGTGCTGTTAGAAAGCGTTGAATTACGCCAAGCCTCATTTATTTTCTGGTTAAATGATTTATCAATTCCTGATCCCTATTTTGTGTTACCCCTGATTATGGGGGCAACGATGTTGGTGCAGCATTACCTCAATCCTGCCCCGATTGATCCGGTGCAACAAAAAGTGATGTTAGTTTTACCCCTCGTGTTTACAGTGTTTTTTGCCTTTTTCCCATCAGGTTTAGTACTCTATTGGGTTGTCAATAACTTTTTGTCGATTACTCAACAATGGGTGATTACGAAGAAAATCGCTGGGAAGGTTTAGAGAAATAGAACGCTGATTATCATGATCTGACTGATTGCCACTGATTATAAAAAATAGAACGCTGATTATCATGATCTGACTGATTGACACTGATTAAAAAAATCAGAGGAAAATCAGTCAAATCAGCGTTCTATCTCAACTCAAATCTATCTGCCACAATTGTTTGCAAGTCACACTACCCCTCTTCCCCTTTCCCTTTTTCAATACGCCGGTAACGTAAAATAAAACAAACTACCTTTGGTACTTTTATCCACGCCGGCTTCCCCTCCCATCTTATCTAGTAAGTGTTGCAGCGGCGATAAATCAGAACCCTTTTCTTTAGCCTGTACTTGCGGTAGATGAGGAGGGGTCAATAGCTTATCGATCTCAATCTTTGTGAGGCCTTGATCATTATCGCGTATCCAAAAACGGACTTTGTCATGAGGAACAGGCGTTGCCCCCAATTCTAAATTGGGCAGCGATCCAGCATACTTTAAAGCATTACTGATGTAACTGATCCAAATGGCTTCTAGCCATGATCTGACACCGGGTACACTTGGCCAAATGGTAGCTAACTTGACTTTAGCTTGGTACTGTTTTATCAGATAAGCTAAGCGTTGTTCTACAACCAAGGTGACGATGTCGGACATTTCGACAAGTGCCGATTCGACTTTCTCTTGTTTTTCTATTCCGATTAACAAGAGTAAGTTATCAACAATATTAAAAGCCTCTTGTCCCGCTTCCCCAAGTTGTTGTAGCGTTTTTGTTGATATATCCTTCTTTAGGGAATAACTTTTCTCTACCAGAGTGCTAAGCGTAATAATCCTTTTCAAAGGGCTTTTTAAATCTTGGGTAATGGCACGAGTAACCGTTTCAAGTGCGGCATTACTTTTTTTGAGTTCAGCCTGGCAGTTTTTCAGGCCGTCGCCGCTATTGTCTTCCAACTTTCGAGTATGTTGCTGCAATAATTGGTTAATTTTGTGTCGAGCATCTTCTTGCTTTTGACTACGGCTGATTTCATCTTTCAACAATTGGTTTTGCACTTTCAATTCCTGTTGCAGTTTGATAATCGACAGGTGAGCATTGACACGCGCTAACAATTCGTCATACTGAAAAGGTTTCGTAATGTAATCGGCAGCGCCTGATTCAAAACCTTTAATCTTGTCAACTGTATCACTCAGGGCAGTCATAAAAATAACGGGAATGTCAAGCGTGTTTTTTTGAGCTTTCAGTCGTTGACAAACCTCAAAACCTGATATGCCAGGTGGCATCATGACATCCAACAGTATCAAATCAGGGCTGGCATGTTGAGTGATTTGAAGACATTCTTCACCATTTTGAGCCACTAAGACTTTAAAATTCTGTCGTCTCAAAAGCGCCAACAAAATGTTTAAGTTGTCAGGCTGATCATCGACGATCAAGATCGTATTTTTAACACTTTTATCATTCATAGAGCATTTGTATTCTGGTCAAATTGGTCAAATAAAAAGAGTTGACATTAAAATCAGGGCAACCACAAGGGATTGCCCCTACAAGCCAATCCCACGCGCAAGCCATTTTGCCGGAGAAAAGATTTAAATCATTTGTAACAAAATTTTGGCTCACGCAGAGAATGAGAGAAGAACCTCTGCGCCTCTGCGGCTCTGCGTGAGCCTAAAAAAATTAAGGGTAACCACAAGGGCTTGCCCCTACTGATGTATTTGCATGCAAAACATTAATACGCGGGTAAAATGAAATAAAAGAGACTACCTTTACCTTTTTGACTTTCCACACCCACTTCTCCGCCAAGTTGTTTTACAAGATGTTGTACCATTGATAAACCAAACCCGCCCTCTTTAATCTCAAGTTGGTGCAGCTGAAAATTAAAGGGTGTTGTAAACAATTGATCTTGCTCTTTTTGAGTGAGTCCTTCACCCTTGTCGCGTATCCAAAAACGTACCCGGTCGGGAGGACTCGGGTTGGCACCCAGTTCTAAATGGGGCGGTTTACCCCCATACTTTAAAGCATTACTGATATAATTCATCCAAATTTCTTCAAGCCACAGCCTGACACCAGGTACTGTGGGCCAAATCTCGGCTAATTTGATTTGAGCTTGAGAGTGCTTAATCAGGATCGCTAGGCGCTTTTCTATAACGATGCTAACAATATCAGACATCTCTAACAGTTCCAATTTGACTTCTTCCTCTCGAAATAACCCAGCTAATAAGAGTAAAGCATCAACGGTATTATCTGCTTGTTGTCCCGTTTCTTGCAGTTTTTTGAGCGTTTTAAAAGACTGAGTATCCAGTCGTAGTGCCCTAGTTGGGGAACTCTCTTTTTCTAAGCGAATGCTGTCAGTGATAATGCTATTTAAGGGCGTTTTTAAATCGTTAGCCACGGTACGGATAAAAAGAGCAAGCGCCCTCTGGCACTTTTCTAGTTCTGTACCTTCATCTTGTGACAGGAGAGTATGCTTTAATAATTGCTGAGTTTGTTGTCGGGCCATTTCTAGCTTTTGACTACGGCCGATTTCATCTTTCAACAACTTGTTTTGCGCTTCCAATTTCCGTTGTAGTTTACGAATCGACAGGTGAGCATTGACACGCGCGAACAATTCGTCATACTGAAAAGGTTTGGTAATGTAATCTGCCCCCCCTAATTCAAACCCTTTCAGCTTATTTATGTTATCGTTCAGTGCCGTCATAAAAAGAACGGGAATGTTGCGTGTGCTTTCAACAGATTTGAGTTGCTGGCAGACTTCAAAACCTGATATTCCCCCCGGCATCATGATATCGAGTAGTATCAAATCAGGCTGTCTATCTTGAGTCATTTGAATGGCGAGTTTACCATTGTCTGCCAGTAAGACATTAAAACCCTTTTGTTTGAGAAACTGCAACAAAATTTCACCTGTGACTCTCACGTCATCGACAACTAAGATAGTCTCTGACGACTTGCTGTTATTCATGGTAACGACTCCTGTTTTGAAGTTTGATTTTGAACAAATTTTCCTCCTTTACAAAACGGGAGGATTGACAATAAGGTATATCATTGATAAATAAGTACTGAACCAGAAATTTTCAGGTATTTTAGAAGAAGCAACCAGAAATAGGGCAACCACAAGGGATTGCCCCTACATGACATTGCGTAGGGGCAATCCCTTGTGGTTGCCCTTTGCGGTAAAATACCTGTTTATTTGTGCTTCAGTACTTAGTGATTAAATAGTCATTTTTTAGATGTTATTTATAACGCAAGAGACGCAAGAGACGCAAGAGACGCATAGATTTCTCTTGAAAGAGAACTTCTTTAGCGTCTTTCGCATCTTTAGCGTTTATTTCTAGGCTCGAAGCGAAAGCGAAACCCGTTGCATTCTTGATATATCAATTCAACAATTCAACAGGATCAATTTTAGAAGCAAAGAAAGCGGCAATACTAACCACAAGCGTCGTTACTGAAACCACTATCAGGAACACGATGGAAAAAGCCGATAAGTCTAAATCCATGGCATTGACAATCGTCGCAAATTCGGTGGCATCTTGTCCGGTTGAGAATTGCAAATAATAGCTGGTGGCTTCCAAAACGCCCCAACCTACACCCAGAGCCAGAATAGAAGCCAAGAGCGTTAATAAGACAGACTCACAAACCAGCAGTAAGCCAACAAATAATTTTGAATGGCCTAATATAAACAATTGTGCCATTTGTCGCCGTCGCTTATCAATATTAATTTTGGCTAAGGCAGCAACCGCAAGTATAATAAAAATAACCGACAGCCAAAGCGTTAACTGAAATAAGGTGGTAAACCGTTGATCCTGTCGTTTTAATTTATCAATCGCATAAATGTTATATTGAACCTTGTAACCATTGGGCAAAATGTTTTCTAATGCGCCATGTAACTGAGGGACTTCTTCCACGCTATTGGCATACAAGAGAATTTCATCGTAATCAATACGCTGTTGTTGCGTCGTGGGGTAGAATATCGGCGCTGCATCATTGTCAGACTTAAAAATGGCTGTACCTTCTTTCACATTCTGTAACCGAAATACGATTTCTGGCTTGGTATAAAAAGGGCAATCCATGCCTTTAGAACATTGGTAATAGCTGGTGATAAAAGCCGGTAGTTTTGACTTACCAGAATCGCCGGCTACCCGTAAATTCAGACTACCTAACGGAATATTAACATCATAAGGCGCGACGATTTCAATACCGTTTTCCGAGAGGCCATCCGTCCAGAAATCCAATTTTCTGCCGCCCCATTGATCCGTCATTTCTACAATTCCTGGCAACAAATCATACGAGTCTGGGCTAATCCCAGACAACATAATCTTCTTGAAACCAAGAGATTGAGATTGAATTAACAAGTCAACTTCCACAGAAACTTGACTGGTCACAATGGCATACGGACAGGCCTGTAAATGATGGTAAAGTCGCTGTTCGCAATTGCCTTTTGTAGGCTCAACACGCCCGTTTAATTCATTAATTTGTGTGAGCGTTACTTGAACTCGATTAATCGAATCAACCTGATTTGGAAGTGTTTCCAGTTGGAAATTTTCGGCCCTCAGTCTTTTAGTGATTTTCTGCTGCTGCGCTTCATCACACTGCTCATTTGATAATTCGAGAAGACAGTGCCTGGTTTCAAACTTGGGTAAGCTGTATTGAATTTGCTCTGGCACGAGAGGTAATCCCACTTCCTCGCATCCCAAACCAATCGAATACCTTTTTAAGCATATGCCAAGCTGTTCACTGGCGGAAATTTTACGCCCTGGCATGGTTTGGCGAGCGACAACCTTAAATTCAGCCGTCAAAGGAATATCATTGATCGCTAAGATCAGTGGTTCTCCATTAAATTTTGAATCGTTTTTGGTCCAAAGTCTGTGCCACTCTTCAGCACCATAAAGTATTTCACCCAAATGATCAGAAACAACGAGATCAAACAGTCCAAAACTAGACGGTATTTTCGGTCTGATCAGTAGGGATGCGGTTCTTGGATCATCAGGCACTAAGGTTTGTAGGGTTTGAATTTGTGCATCCTGCGGGCCTTCAACCATAATAACCGATTTCATATTTCCAACAATCTGATGGGGATATTTTGTTCTTAAATCACGCACAAATTTCTTGTTCAAAGGGACATTATCCACTTGTTGGATCGTGATTTCTCGGGCATTATTTTCCTTTTCCACTTGTTCTTTAACCGCGACATAAACGCGGTTTTTAATCGATCCCAATATTAATGGGGTAGAAAACAAGGCTGCAATAACCAAGATCACAACGAAACTGTAGGCCCAACGCACCTTCAAGCCTTGTATTAACAATTTTTTAAAACGAGTAAAGCGATTCATATATATATTCCATTTTCAAAATTATAAACGAATAATTAATAAATGTATTTCACGCGCTACGTTGCGCTCCGCTTCACCGCGCGCGTGAACCGAAGGTGGGCTACGCTAAATGGTGGGTAACGTCTTTTTGTTGCCCACCTTAAGCTTATAAACGAATAATAAATGTATTTCACGCGCGCGGTGAAGCGAAGCGCAACGTAGCGCGTGAACCGAAGGTGGGCTACGCTAAATGGTGGGTAACGTCTTTTTGTTGCTGATTAAGGAAAAAAGACTCTAGGCACATAGAAATGCGGCATTTTTCCAAAATGATGAAGATTTTTGGGATTGCCTATAAATTCCCCTAACACCTTCACTTTCTCTTTGAGAATCGTGTTGATTCTTCTATAATCATCTGGTTTCCAAGTGTTGACTTCCCGTGCTGTGAAAGTCAGCAAATCCGTTCTGAAAGGCAAAATCTTCGCTTTTTCCAATGTACTGTTCAAGGTTTCTCCAGAACGAAACAGTCGATTAGCTGGCATTCTGGTTTGGGCTGCAAGTACATGCCGAATGCTACGAATGAATGCCAAACCACCATCCTGAGAACCAATAAGCGCCGCTTCTGCAAAACTGCCTAAGGTATTAATGAGTGTTTTTAAACTAAATTTATCCATAAAAATAAATTCGTCTACTGCCAATTGGTTTTGGATTTCCTGCGGTATCCACCCTTTCACAAATTCAGGCACTACAGCATTGGCATCAAGCGTGTTTGGCAATCTGGCCTGAATAATCAAGGTTTCGTATTGCGTCAGGTTGTATTTTTTTAAAAAATCATGATCATCCTGTAAATCAATATGCCTTTGTTCTGGTTTTCCCGATCTGCTTTTCCTCTTGTTGTCTACCATACTCTGTGCAATGGTTAACATCCGCCATTCATCAGTCAGTGCTGTAGACAAATTGTCTTTGAATTTTTGGATATTATCCTTCTCCAGAGGAATAGTGTAGTAGCGCCCCTTGTTTTTCAAAGCCGTATCCAATGCCAGTCTCTTAAAATCTCTGTCATCACGACCCAGTTTAAAAGTGATGAGGCGTATATTTTTCTTCAAGGCCCGCTTATTGATAAGGTAAACACTCAATCTCATCGGATTGTTTCGATCATAAACGGGATAAGGCGGTTCATCTCCTATTAAAATAATGGATTTAAAATGGTTACTTTCCCATGATGTACTACTTATGGCACGGTTTAAACCATCCAATACGGCTTCATATTGTTGTTTACCAGAACAACTCTCATCGGCCTCTGAGGCTAATGCCTTGATCACGTCATTAACGTTTTCAGTTAAGTGCTGTCCCCACTTAGTCAAATAATTTCTCTTGCAGGCATTAAGTTGAGCAGCACGACGAGCAACGCGACTTCGATAAAAAAGTACCCCGATACGGAGAGAGAACTCTTTGATTTGGCCATTGACAGATTCTTGAATTTTTTTTATAAAGGCTTGTAAGACTTCTTTTGTCTGGACAAAATATTCTCCCATATGTCGGTTACTATCAACTACAAAAACAATATCATAGCCAAGGCTATTTTTTGGACGGTGCCGCCGTTTCGATGAAGCAGGCGCGGCGACACTGACGGTGCGATCCTGTTCGTAAACACGGATAAATCCACCTTCATAATTTCTTCTGATCTTTTTAAATACTGGTATCAACAGTTGAAAATCGGTATCAGAAGTAAAGCGGTTGGGCTCTGAACCTAAAACTTGACAGCCACGAGAGACTCGCCCGTATTTGCCAAATAGTCTGGCACAATGTCTCTTATCAAATATCTTGGCGAGTTTGCGCCCAGATTGAGGTTCCAGTTTGATCATCTGTAGGGTATTCCATTCGACAAATGAGTTGGTATCCAACCACCCATCTGGATGATCGGTGTAAGGCTGTTTGGAAACGGGCACGCGCAGATGATGCGATTTTTTTCTATAATAGAGCCGTTGTCTTGTTGATTTAGATTTAAGTAAAAAATAGAGTTGCATAAATTCTACTTTCTTTCCATAAGGCCCGTTTTTCCTCTTGAACAACTTGGCATCGTGTTTGATGATGACTGCCTTTTTCTGAACATTTTCAGGCGTTTTGTCAGGTTCATAAGATGATGATGCGGTTGCTGTGCCCGTTACAAATAATAATAGTATTGCCACTAGGGTTATCAGTTGGCTTTTGCTTAGAGATGACATAAGAGAAATAGGGAGTTGCATCATTTTAATTCTTTCCACTTTTTATCCGAGATAAACTAAGATGATTATGCGATGTGGATGATTGTGTCAAATAGAACGCTGATTTAACTGATTATCCTGATTCACGCTGATTAGATTAAGATTAATTATCAGTGTTAATCAGTTTCATCATGATAATCCGCGTTCTATTGGATTATGTGTACCGACTGACAACCTAAAATAGAGAACATTGATTTAACTGATTGTCCTAAAATTTTAGGGAAAATATCTTTTAGGCACATATAAATAAGGCACATCTTCAAACAAACGCAAATGATTTGGATTAGTTGAAAATTCACGTAAAACACGCAATTTGTCATTCAAGGATTGATTGAGTTTTTCGTAATCAACCGGTTTCCAAGTATTGACTTCTTGTGGCGTAAATAACAGTAGTTCTGTTTTAAAGGGTAAAAGAGCCGCTTTTTTAAGTAGATCACCTAGTGTTTCATTTCCGGCAAAAATATCTTGCGTTTTCATTTTTAAGTGAGTTGCCAAGGTTTGACGCACTGCACTTAAAAAAGCTTCTGCGCCATCAACCATGCCTGCCTCTGCCGCCGTTAAAATGCCCTCAATAATCAGGATACGCAACTTGAGATCGATTTTCCTCATAAAAATATATTCCCCAAAAGCCAATTTGTCTTTGACTTTGCGAGGTACCCAACCAGTCACAAAATGACTATCGTTTTGCTTTGACGCTTTTATTTGCTCAAGTTGCGCCATAATTATGGGTAATTCATATTCAGTGAGATCGGGTGAGAAGTCAATTTGTTCGGAATTGATAGACAGTGCTAAGGTTTTATTAAACAATTCCCATTCAGTCGTTAAGGCATCCATTAAGTCTGTTTCAAATTGCTGAAGATTGGCACGATTGATATGGCGAAATCGGCCGGTCAAGTGTTCATTTCTCTCTAAAGCGAAGGCCTCAAATGCTTCCAAATCTTCATCCACTTCAGAACCGATTTTAAAGGTTAAAAATCGAATAGATTTATCATCGGCTAACGCATTCAGGGATGAAACGGTAAAATTCATGGGATTTTTGTCAAAATTGGGTGGGGCATCGCCGATTAAGAGAATGGTTTTAAAGTGAGGCGGGTTCCACTGGGTATCAACAATAGCACGATAGAGGCCATCAAAAACGGCTTCTGGAAAATCCTCACTGTCACATTCAGTCGCTTTTGCATTATCCAAGGCAGAAAAGACTTTTTCTATGTTTGGTGTTAAGGATTGTGCCCAATGGGTAAGGTATCCAATATCACACAAATGCCAAAATTGACGATCACGATAAAAAAGCAGTCCAATATTGAGCGGGGTAGCCACTTCGGTTTGCATGAAGTCTTGGATGACTTGAATAAATGATTGAAGTACACGCAAGGTTGGCTGAAAATAGTCTCCCATAGAATATGTCGAATCAACCACTAAAACTAAATCATAACCCGAAATCCTTCTCCTCCCTGTTCCGCCTGATGCTGTTTCGTCGGGGAGTGGAATACGAATAAATCCGCCATGATAAGTTTCAGCTTGGCGCTGAAAAATGGGAATCAATAATCTGGATTGTGGGTTTTGGGGCGGCTCTTCTCCCAAGAGTTGACAGTCGTCAGTTGTTGTCTTTCCTAGCCTACCAAATTCTTCAGCACAGGCTTGAGTCGCATAGATTTTCACACGCTCGCGCCCTGCCACCGGTTCAAAATTGATCATTTGTACAGTATGCCATTCGACATAAGCCTCCTTTTCTAACCAACCATCAGGCTGTGTCTTGATTTTAGAAAACTTTTTTAAGACAGGTACGCGATTATTTTTTTCCGGAGTCATCAGAAAGTATAATTGTATAAAAGGGGCCTCTTCGCTTTCTTGAGAAGTGTCCGATTTAAACAATTTGGCATTCTGTTTGACAATCAAGGCTTTTTTAGGAATATTTTCGTTTGTTTGAACGATCTGAAATGCTTGGGCATGAACAAGATTGCTGATAAGACTTAACGCTATCAAAATGGCATAAATGCCATGGGTTATGTTATGACTTTTGGATTTCTGATTTTGGATTAATAACATGGTTAATTAATTTATAGCACATGAGGGGTAACCACAATGGATTACCCCTACAAGAACCTATTGTATGTAGGGGCAATCCATCGTGGTTGCCCTCAATGTGTTGATAATTGATAATGAGATCATTGTTCAGATCAGTGTTCTAATCGTAACAGGCGTTGGTTGCGTCCATGAAGTTTTCCTTCCTCATGTACTTTAAAAAAGCTAAGCACATTTAACATTTCCATAAAAGGGGTGTCGTGTGAAACAACAATAAGAGTTCTATCTTTTCGGTATTCTTTGATAAAATCGGCTACTCTTTGACGGTTACTTTGATCCAAATTATTAGTGGGTTCATCCATAAAAACAATATTTTGCTTAGCCCCAAAAGCCCGAATAATACCAAGACGCTGCGTTTGTCCACCTGATAATTTCCACACTTGAGCCTGCTTGATATCATCCCACTCTTTTTGATCAAAAACGGCTAAGGCCATTTCTTCCGTCTTTTTACCCAATCCTATCTCAAGATTTTCTTTGACAGTGAGTGCTTCTACCAACTCAGGTTTTTGAAATGAAAAACCAATTTTTCCCCAAAAGTGAGGTTTAGCGGCTTTTCGCCATTTAGCCTGAGTCACTTTGATCGTTTCATAAGACTCTTCTGTTGTGAGTGCATATTGGATGACACCCTTATGAAAACGACGTAATGCTGCGAGTAATGTCAAAATGGTTGATTTACCAGAACCACTTATTCCCTGAATACAATAGGTGTTATGGGATAATATCGTGATATCTTTTGGTATGCAATAAATATACTTATCATCTTTAGGATAAGAAAATTCGACTTGTTCTAAAATCTCTATCGTTTTCATTTTTTCAATTTTTCAATTTTCAATCTTTTTCATCAATCTTTTTCTTTACGGCGTACACAGAGGAACACAGAGTTTCACTTGACTGAGTTTCAGTTCGATTTGAGTCAACCTTAGAATGGTGGGCAACAAACACACGTTACCCACCCTACATAGAAGAATGGTGGGCAACAAACACACGTTACCCACCAGAAGTTTACCACCATCTTAAGCGATAAGGTATCCATTGAGTGCTATGTCCATCAAAGATGATGAGTCCATTGTTCTCATAAGCTTGCTTAAGAAACTCGCTTAGTTTACTACATTCTTCATTTTTGCCATTAACAATGAGTAATTGACACGCGCCTTGTTCATTGAAATTGACTCGAATTTCCATACCGACTAACAAATAAGGTGGCATGGGTTGCCAATTACCAGCCGGTTTAGAATCCGGCACATGGGCTTGCACCGATCCTTGACACAGGAATAGTGCTGTCAAAGTGCCTATCAATAGGCGTTTGATATTGCAAACGAATTTATTTTCGATGTCTGTCATAATATTACCTCTATCATCACTTACTTTAAAACGCCAAAACCACAAAATTCGGAATTGGTTATGTTTTAGGAGCAAGTTCCCTGAGGTGATAAACCATCTACCACCCTTGTCAAAAACCGAATCAAAATATTTCTTGCACCATGTATATCCCGGTTCACTCTTTTGCCTTGGAAAAGAATTGAAGCTTTCCCGCCCAAGCACTTCAGAATAGAACCATCCCACAAGGTTTTAGAAGTTTTAAAGGTGTTATAACCTATCTAACTTCTGCTAATTATTAATTAGCCGCCTGTTAGTTCCATACAATACTATTAAATACTATTGGTTAGGTAACTATCTTGATCTGATCAACATTGATTTTCAACACTGATTTTTTTAATTAATGATTAAGACTCATTAATCAGCGCCTATCCGAATTAATTGATAACTGTTCACTGATAACTGTTCACTGATAACTGATGTTAAACTAAGCCCCCTACGTCACCGTAAAGGACTCGTCTTCAGAACCGTGCGTGAGACTGATCCCGAACACGGCGTATTGAACAACTATTATTATTTGACTGTATTCCACTCGCCTATATTAAGGATTGCTTTATTAGTCTTCTTAACATCTTCAAGTGTTTTTGTATCATGACAATGTCCATGCAAAAGTTGTAGATTCGTGTAGACATTAACTTGCTTGAAATCATGATACTCTACAGCCTTTGCAATACTATTCTCTAAACGCCTCGTATATCTCCTGACAGCTTTCCAATCTATATCCTGCCATTCAATATCGTCATAAGCTTCATTTCTATTCCGAAACTGGTTCATGTTTTGGGTACTGAATTATTGAGTTAATGAATATTGTTCTTAGTTGGCAATGTACACGTCAGCATATCCCCTTCATTACAAAGAGGCTTTGGCTTTTTGTACAATCCTGTTAAGCCTATCTATTAAAGTTTGATAAACGGAGCTCACCGTTTACTCTACTTCGTGTATACTGATGAGTCTAATAAACTTAATTACCCCGTTTCCAAAGATTGGCTATATTCAGACTTAGACATTATCTATACACCGTGGTAATGACTCTTACGAATCCAACACCTATCATATTACTACAGTCTTGTCATAAGTGTTTTCTTACCAAACACGGATTATAACTTAGCTTGTTTCCGCTATTAGTCACGACGTTTTATGTTCATCGATAATTTCTTGCGTTGTCATATCTGATTATCTAGCATCATTTAATAAGCTAATTCATTAAACAACACATTACCCCCTGCTTTACCAGAATTTTATCAAAAATCCAATAAGGGAATTGACGTAGACTTTAGGTCGTCTTGAGATAGCTTTAATCTCACAATCTTTGAATTATCACAATAGGCCTTAAAACTGCCAAATTGAGCTCATGTTACGCACATTTTACTGTACTTTGCATGAAACGGGTCGCACAACTGATTCTAATGCACAAGCACATGATAAGATTTGTGGCCCGTCACACCTTGATTACTACGTCGTGTGAACCCTATCGTTGCGCGACATGAATTTTGCGCTTGAAAGACAAACACTTGTTCTTGAGGCAAACCAGCACCGGATGAGGGTAAAGATTTGGAAAAACGATCTATCAGTTTCAAACAGTTTGGCATGGCTATCAGTGCCCACATACCATTCTCAGTATCAGCAGGATTATCGCCCATCACAATACCGAAATTCTCGCCTTCTCTCATAACGAGGTTGTTGTTGCTCATGTAGTCAGACGGCATACTGTTTTGATTCCCAGACATACCGGAATTGGTGCCGGACATCTGATTTGGGTTCTGGTTCCAATTCATGCCAGAATTGGGGCCTGACATCGGATTCGTGTTGGGGTTACCATAGCCGCCCATGTTGTTCCAACCGGACATCGGGTTCTGATTTTGGTTCCAATTCATGCCGGAATTTGGGCCGGACATCGGGTTCATGTTAGGGTTCCCATACATACCAGAATTGGGGCCCGACATCGGGTTCATGTTGGGGTTACCATACCCGCCCATGTTGTTCCAACCGGACATCTGGTTCATGTTGGGGTTACCATACCCGCCCATGTTGTTCCAACCGGACATCGGGTTCTGATTCTGGTTCCAGTTCATGCCGGAATTTGGGCCGGACATCGGGTTCATGTTGGGGTTACCATACCTGCCCCTGTTGTTCCAACCGGACATCGGGTTCTGATTCGGGTTCCAGTTCATGCCGGAATTTGGGCCGGACATCGGGTTCATGTTGGGGTTACCATACCCGCCCATGTTGTTCCAACCGGACATCTGGTTCTGATTTGGGTTCCAGTTCATGCCGGAATTGGGGCCATACCTCTGGTTCATGTTGGGGTTACCATACCCGCCCATGTTGTTCCAACCGGACATCGAGTTCTGATTTCGGTTCCAATTCCTGCTGGAATTAGGGCCGGACATTGGGTTCCGGTTCGACGACATATTATTATTACCTTGGCTGGCATAATAGGCGGCAAGATCGGCCATATCTTGCTGACTTAATTGTTTGACGATGGGATCCATGCTGGGATCGTTGCGTCGGCCAGATTTAAAATCTTGAAGTTGTTTGAAGAGATAGGCGGCATTTTGACTGGATAAGTTTGGCCACATAGGATTCGTGCTTTTGCCATCTGTCCCATGACAGGCGACACAAACGGTTGATTTTTTCTGACCAGCGGCAGGATTACCCGCATTTGAAGCTAAAGCGGGAACTGTTGCCGTCAGTGCTGCTGATGTTGTGAGGGCGACAAATAGATTTTTTGTCATTTTTTGAAATACTCCAAGGTTAAGTAATGAGTGAATAAAGAAATGCAAACAATAACAACAAGGATTGACTTATAATAAAGGCTTTCTTTTTATAAGGAAAATGATAATGATATTCCCAAATTTAAGGCATTAATGACTGTCAATTTTAGGTCATGTTTTTAATTGAGACAAGGATCGCATCGTATTCCAATCAAATCAGTTGATTTGTTCTTTGTATTTATAAGCGTTGTCCATAAATCGCATCGCTCAATAAAAACAATTATTTAAATCCATAAACCCCTTCATAAGACAATTCTTATATTGTCAAAAATAGTTTGTTTTTGATGTTTTCAATGCCACTATCAATTTGTAAAAATCATGCTTTTTTAACACAGCGTTTGTCAAATTGTAGAATAACACAGAGTAAGACATAACTAAAAATCAATGACTTCGTTTACTATGGAACTCGTTTTTAAAAATGAGTCTTAAATTAAGAATTGAATATTGAACATCTTTATGAAATGTTAAAGGCCATGATTAACCAAATTGACACCATTGCAGCATTAGCCACGCCTGCCGGACGCGGGGGGATTGGGGTTATCAGAATTTCAGGCCCTCAAGTTTCTCATATCGCAGAGAGTTTACTCGGTAAATTGCCCAAACCGCGTCAAGCCACTTTTAATAGTTTCATTAATAATGATGGTGAAGTATTAGATCAAGGTATTGCTTTGTATTTTGCCGCACCGCACTCTTTCACAGGTGAAGAGGTTTTAGAATTACAAGGACATGGCGGCCCCGTTGTGATGGATAGAGTGCTAAATGCCGCTTTAAATTTGGGCGCACGTTTGGCGCGTCCAGGTGAATTTTCAGAACGGGCTTTTTTAAATGGCAAAATTGATTTAGCTCAAGCTGAAGCCATTGCTGATTTAATTGATAGTGCTTCTACACAAGCCGCACGTTGTGCGCTACGCTCTTTGCAAGGCAAATTTTCGGCCAAAATTAAAAAACTCGTTGAGCGATTAATTGATCTGCGTAGTTATATCGAGGCTGGAATTGATTTTGTCGATGAAGAAATTGATTTACTGGCTGATGGGCAAGTTATTATAAAAATTGAACAACTGATTAAAAACCTTGATACGATATTAGCCCAAGCTCAACAAGGTTATTTACTCAAAGAAGGTATGCAAATTGTGTTAGTTGGCGAGCCCAATGTGGGTAAATCGAGTTTGCTCAATTGTTTAGCTGGACGTGATACCGCAATTGTCACATCAATACCAGGGACAACCCGCGATGTGGTGCGCGATCAAATTCAATTGGATGGGATGCCATTACATATTACGGATACGGCCGGATTACGTGAAACTTCTGATCTGGTAGAACAGGAAGGGATTCGTCGCACTAAGCAGGCGCTTTTGGAGGCCGATGTGGTGATATTATTATTAGATGATCGCCATCCTGATGATCAGGTTGATGCCAGTTTGTTGGCCGAAATGCCTATCGCGCCGCTGATTATTCGCAATAAGATTGATAAAAGCGGATATGAAGCTGGCCGACGTGCTAACGGGGTACTTTATTTATCGGCTAAAACGGGGGCCGGTATTGAGGTGTTTAAAAACGATTTAAAAGACAAGATGGGATTGCATAGCAACACAGAAGGCAGTTTTATGGCACGCCGCCGTCATCTTGATGCATTGCAGCGAACTCAAGAAGCCTTGAAGGCTGCTTTGAATCATGCTCATACCGCTCAAAACGAACTTTTGGCGGAGGAATTACGTCAAGCTCAACACGCCTTGGGTGAAATCACAGGCGAATTTACAAGCGATGATTTGCTTGGACAGATTTTTTCGACGTTTTGTATTGGTAAATAAATAGGCATTGGAATCTTCGATGTAGGGTGGGTAACGTGGTTGCCCACCAAATACGACATATAAAGTTTAAGGAATTGTAGGGTGGGAATGGTGGGCAACAAAAACACGTTTCGCGCCAAAAGTTTTGCGCGCAAAACTTTTGGCGCGAACCCACCCTACAAGAAAGACTGTCTTAAAAAAATCAGAGCAACAATTTTTCCATAATCCTTTGATAAAGGGCTGAGAGCGTTTCAATATCGTCAATACTGACACATTCATTGATTTTGTGGATTGTGCTATTGAGTGGCCCGATTTCAATCACTTCAGCGCCGGTTGGCGCGATAAAACGCCCATCTGATGTGCCACCGCTTGTTGATAAGCTGGTTTCATAACCACAGATTTCCAAAATGGCTTGCTCTGTCGCTTTGACTAGTGTTCCGGGTGTGGTGAGATAGGGGGGCCCTGAGTGTCGCCAAGTTAAGGTGTAGTTGAGGCTGTGTTTGTCTAATAAGGTAGTGACTTGCTCTTGCAGTTGAGTGTGAGTCAATTCGCTGCTATAACGGAAATTAAATAAGAGTTCTAAGTCGCCTGGGATCACATTATCGGCCCCAGTACCTGCCTTGAGGTTCGTGATTTGAAAGCAAGTTGGTGGGAAAAAATCGTTGCCTTGATCCCATTCTATTTCACAGAGCGTTTTTAATACGGGGGCGAAGCGGTGAATGGGATTCTCTGCTAAATGTGGATAGGCAGCATGCCCTTGGACACCGTGTATAGTTAATACACCATTTAAGGATCCACGTCGTCCGTTTTTAACAACATCACCTAATCGTTTTGTGCTTGAAGGTTCGCCAACTAAACACCAGTCGATTTGTTCATTTCTGGCTTGTAATGTGTTAATCACTTTAACGGTGCCATCAACCCCAGGGCCTTCTTCATCACTGGTAATCAAGAAAGCGATTGAGCCGTTATGCTGAGGATGTGCTGCAATAAAACGCTCACAGGCCGTTATCATGGCGGCAATACTGCTTTTCATATCAGCCGCACCACGTCCATACAAAAAACCTTGATGTTGGGTTGGCGTAAAGGGTGGAAATTGCCACTGTTCTTTTGGGCCAGTGGGAACAACATCAGTGTGTCCGGCAAAAACAAACAGAGGTGCAGTTTGTCCACGCCTTGCCCATAAATTATCAACTTCACCAAAACGTAAATTTTCTATATTAAAATCAAGGGATTGTAAACGTTTTGCGATTAAAGGTTGACAACCGGCATCGTTAGGGGTTATTGAAGGACAACTGATGAGTTTTTGTGCAAGTTCTAAGCTGGTTGACATGATGAGATGGTGTTTATAATGACAAGGGAAAAATAAATAACGCAAAAGACGCAAGAGACGCAAGAAACGTAAAGATTTCGATTTCTCTTTTTACGACGTATCTTTAGCGTCTTTTGCAAAAAAGCGCGTTTATTTCTAGTGCCTATTTGATAATTTTAATATCGGCATCTTTTATCAAGTTGCCAACATAGTTGTTCATTTGCATGTTTTGCAACCTGACTAGGAGATCGTTTTTGACGTTTTCAAACGAGGTTGGTGGCACCTGACGCATACCATCAAGTTGAATAACATGCCATCCCGATTTGCTCAGAACAGGGGTAGTGGTGTACTTGCCCATTTCTAACGTTGTTAGGGCAGTTCCAAATTTTTGAGGAACCGCAGATTGAGTAATCCAACCCAGTTCACCCGCCTTTTTTGCCGATCCATTGTCGATGGATTTTTTTAAAGCCAACTGGCTAAAGGGTTGGCCTTGTTTTAAAGCTGCAATGATAGCCTTGGCTTCGCTTTCTGTTTTTAGCAAAATATGCCGAACTTGGTATTCATTCGGTATTTGAAGACTGGCCAATTCTGTCTCATACTGGCGTTTAAGCGCCGCTTCATCTATGGGATGCTTTTCCAGATAATCATGCATACTGATGGCCATCAGCAGATTATCTTCTATATATTTGATATCACGCAGAAATTCAGGATTTTGATTAAGCCCCTTACGCACCGCATCTTGTCTAATCAGTTCACGTTGGAGCAACTCTCGAATCAGTATCTCCTTGTTAGGGATTGTCTTGCTATGAGTATGTTTTGCACGCGCTTTGGCGTAATTATCATAATCTTGTTGTGTGATGATGATGTCATTCACCTTTACCAGAGGTTTTGCCAGATCGGCCGCGTAACTGGGTAGGTGGCTAAATAAAACACAGGAGAGTACGCAAGTACTCGCTAACGGTTTAAACATAAATTGAGGTTCTCCTTAATGATATAGCCTGTTTTGATTCAGGGTAAAACTTTTTTAAAGAGTTTAACGGTGACATGAGCATACACACCGGCTTCATGATAAGGATCGGCTTCAGCCCACGTTTTAGCCTCTTCAAGTGAAGGAAATTCCGCGACAACCAAGCTCCCAGTAAATCCCGCTGTTCCAGGATCGGGCGCATCAATGGCAGGATGCGGCCCTGCTAATAATAAACGGCCTTGGGCTTTAAGCGTTTCTAGGCGCTTTAAATGGGCCGGACGGGTTTGAAGACGTGTTTCCAAACTATTGGGCACATCTTCACTGATAATGGCGTATAACATAACAACTGCAAGGATTATTGAATTAATAATTAAGTACTGAAGCACAAATAAACAGGTATTTAACAACCAAGGGCTTGCGCGTGGGATTGCCCCTACATGACATTGTGTAGGGGCAATCCCTTGTGGTTGCCCCCTTTCTGTTTTTTTAAAGACCTGAAAATTTAGGGTTCAGTACTTATTGATTGATTAATATAAAATAAATTTAACGGCCAACTAAAGTTACCCTATTAAAGAAACTCTTGCAGCACACAGATTTGTATCATAATGCGCTTCTAGCGCAGTATTCACACCACGTAAGCCGGCCACAACTTCTTTACTCCAATCTAAATACGCTTGACAACGTTTTAAAGTCCAATTATGAGGCTTCGAGTGGGCGATATCAGACACATTACAACTTTTATCAGCGAGTTTAAGTTGTTTCGCCCGTTTTGATTTGTATGGCGCGTGTTCAATTTGCAAACGTTTACGCTCAAGTTTAGGCAAGCTTTTATCATCAGTCATTTCCAACACTAAAGCCAATACTTCACTACCAAAGTGCTGCTCAATTTCTTCAGATGTTGCATCAGTATCTTCCAAAGTATCGTGCAACAATGCGCCAACGATCAAAACATTATCACGCACACCCCCTATTTGCCACAATGTTTGAGCCACTTCAATTGGATGATTAATATAAGGAGTGGCTTCACAATCTTTACGCCGCTGTTTACGATGTTTAACTGCCGCAAATTTCAGCGCCGCTAAAAATAAAGTCATATCGTCTGCATTAAACATCATCATTGGATGAAAATTCAATTATCCCGAAAATGGGTTTGTAGGGGCAATCCCTTGTGGTTGCTGTTCATTGTTCATTTATTCACCCCCTCATTTTTGACGGCTTGGGGAGACTGTTCCTCATCGTCAGCAACGATATAGCGCATTAAATAAAAACTTTGTGCAATCACAAAGACGAAAGTCAAGCCCATCATACCAAAGAATTTGAAATTCACCCAAGTATCTTCAGAGAAATGTGTAAAAACATACCAATTAATGAAACCCATCGCAATAAAAAAGGCTACCCATGCGAAATTCAGGTTTTTCCAGACGTGTTGTGAGGTAAGCGTTATTTGACTATCCAACATCCGTTGAAGCAAATTCTTTTTGCCAATAAATTGGCTACCCAAAAACGCGATGGCAAATGCCCAATTGACGATAGTCGGTTTCCAATATATAAATGCGGGATTGCGTAAATATAAAGTGGCCGAACCCAATATGAGAACTAACACCAATGTAATCAGGTGCATCTTTTCAACACGACGGTTTTTTATCCAATACAAACTTATTTGTAGCACCGAAGCGGCAATGATCACAGCAGTTGCGACATAAATGCCATAAAGCTTGTAAGCGATAAAAAATAATAAAATGGGGAAAAAATCGTATAGGAATTTCATCTTTAATTGTTAATTGTTAATTGTTAATTGTTTTTCACGCAAAAGTTTTTGCGCGCAAAAACGGGTTCAGGTAACTCCAAAAAATTAAAATACCCACACACCGAATTGGGCAACCATGAAGGATTGCCCCTACAACAGCACATGTCTGTAGGGGCAATCCCTTGTGGTTGCCCTTGGGTATATTAATTTTTTGGGAGTTACCTAAGTACAGCGGATTAACGATTAGTTTATCCCCGTAATTCGTTGTACTATATTAAACAAATTTTATACTAATGATATAATAAGCGATATCGCACAGCGGCCGAATTTTTTTGATGGTATAAAAGGATAAAAAACGATGTCTGCACAACCTCAAACTGTTTACATTACACCACAAGAGTATTTAACCATAGAACATGAGGCAGAATACAAAAGTGAATATTTTGATGGCGAAATGTTTGCCATGTCGGGTGCCAGTCCAAAGCATAATCAGATTGTTACCAATATTGTAGGAGAAATGTATAGCCAATTCAAAAAACGGCCTTGTCGAGTGTATTCTAACGATATGCGCGTCAAAGTCAGTCCTACCGGCTTATATACCTATCCAGATATTGTTGCACTCTGTGACAAACCTCGTTTTGACGATGAACAGAAAGACACTTTACTCAATCCCACCGTGATCATTGAAGTGTTATCTGACAGTACTGCTAATTATGATCGAGGTACTAAATTTAAACACTACCGCACCTTGGAGTCATTAAAAGAATATATCCTAATTGCCCAAGACGAATGCCACATTGAGCATTATATCCGACAAATCAATAATCAATGGGTTTTATCAGAAACCAGCAATTTGAGCGAAACAATTGACTTGCCCTCAATTGACTGTCATTTAACTTTGACAGATGTTTATGATAAAGTTGAATTTGTAAAATGAGGCATTAAAATTTAGTTATTATGAATTGTATTCTCTGCATTGTGAATGATGAGCCTCCAAAAAATTAATTAATTGATTTCCCGATGCGTCGTTTTTGCGCGCAAAAACTTTATTTAGCTTCGCTGATCTTCGATTCACGCGCGCGGTGAAGCGAAGCTTCACGACGCGCGTGAAATCGTGGAATTGATAATTAATAATTGATTAAACACTATATTCTACAATTTTCAATATTATGTTATTCTATTCATCCAAATAAATGGTGTAGATTATTATTATTTTCAATTATAATTAGTTTTTAAAAACCTGACAGGTTTTCAAAACCTGTCAGGTTTGGGCCGATAACGTATATAACTGATAACTGACAACTGATAACTGATAACTGATAATCATGTATTTTGAAATTTCGAGAAAAGAATTACTCATTCCCTTAAAAATGATCACAGGGGTTGTTGAACAACGCCAAACTCTCCCGATTCTGGCTAATACCTTAGTCAGTGTCAAAGATAATACCCTACATTTGACGGCCACCGATGCTGAAGTCGAAATTGTATGTCATTTGCCCCTTGAATCGGGCAACTTAGAAGACGATAATAACGGGGAAACCACAATCCCAGCACGTAAATTTTTCGATATTTGTAAATCATTATCGGATGAGATTGTCATTCAAGTCAAAACGGAAGATAATCTGGCTACGATTAAGGCCGGTAAAAGTACATTCAAATTACAAACCTTGCCAGCAGAAGACTTTCCTGAAACGCCGAAAATGACGGAACAGACGGAATTTAATATTTCTCAACACAACCTTAAAAATTTACTTTATAAAACCTCGTTTTGTGTCGCCACTAACGATGTACGGTATTATTTAACGGGCTTATTGCTAGAAATTGGTGACGGCTCAATTTCCTTAGTGGGTACAGATGGCCATAGAATGGCTGTCGCGCAACATGAGTTTGAGAGTGATCAAACGGCTAAAGTGATTATTCCCCGCAAGGCAGTACTTGAACTCTCAAAATTGCTCACGGATAGCGACACAGAAGTGAAAGTGTTAGTCGATGACAACCACATCCGATTTGAATTAAGTGACGCTTATGTCATGAGTTCAAAACTCATTGACGGCAATTTCCCTGATTGGCATACGGTCATTCCCCAAAATCCTGATAAAATGGTGATTGTCGAGACAAGCCTTTTGAAACAGTCACTTACTCGCGCATCAATACTTTCAAATGAGAAGTATAAAGGGGTTAGGCTTCAACTTTCGACTAATCTCTTGACAATCAGCGCCAAAAATGCCTATCAGGAAGAAGCGGAAGAAATTGTCGAAGTGGAATATGCGGGTAGCGATGAGCTAGAGATCGGATTTAATGGCACTTACATTCTTGATGCCCTCAATGTGATTTCAACTAAAATGGTACAACTTGCTTTATCCGATTCCAACAGTTCATGTCTCATCACTGAAGAAAATAACGAAGACAACAAATTTATCGTTATGCCGATGCGTCTTTAAAAAAACGGATCATGGCGAATTGCGAAAGCACATCATCATTCGCAATTCGCAAAGCGATATTGGCTTCAACATCTATTTCACGCTTTCACGCAACGAAGTACAGCGAAGCTAAACTTTATTTCACTTAAGAAGTTTTTCACACTGTATGGTTAAAAAAAGTAGCCATAATAATGGGAAAATGATGTCAATCTTTAGAACGATATACTGCACGCGGGCACACCAACTTTTCGCTTTTAGTTTCCCAATGGCATTTCGTACAAAGGCAAATCGAAAAAGATTAAAACGCTCAACCCCGAAGGGGTTTTCAGGCTAAAATTTCGCTCCGCGAAATTTTAGCCTGAAAATGTGAATAGCCCCAGGTGGCAACCTGGGGTTGCCAAAAGTTAAATTTATCCCCGCGCCGAGTATAAAAATGGCATAAATCTATTTGATTGAGCCTCTTGCAAAACTCCGGGCATAAATGAGAATTCAATGACTTACATGCCATTAGGTACTCGTAAGTTATTGATTTATGGTTGGGCGTTAGAGTTTTGCAAGAGCCTTGATTTATAAAGTTTTTTTGAGTGAAGCCCTCAGATTATTGATTATTGATTATTGATTCGCCCATTTGATGTCTGTTACAATCCGTGAGCCTAATCAATAGTTGTCAAATCTAAATTCTTATGGCACAAAACACGCGTAATACCTATTTACTTTGATTTACATCTGTTTTTTTTAATCGTACAGTTTGAAACTTTTGTGAAATGTGAAATTGACAATGCGACACAATTCGCGTTGCCCTAACAAAGCTATTTGCCTATTCGATTCTAGGCTTGATTTGATATAAATCAAGGTTGTATTTTTTTTAAGCATAAAGAATATATTGGTTTTAAAGCATGACGAGTTGAGAAATGAACAATGAAAAATGAACAAAAACGGTTTGAAGTTCATTAATAACTGATAACTGAACCCTGTTCATTTCTCATTCATTCATTTTTCATTTATTATTATTAAATTGGCATTTTTCATTCGATCTATTCTAATTATGAGTTCATCTATACAAAAATTGTCCTGTGCTATTGCACTATCAGTCTTATCGGTAAGTAGCGTTTATGCTGCTGCCCCCAAGACTCCCGGCGCACCTGATATGACGGAAGCAGAATTTGAGCGGGGTAAGCAAGTTTTCTTTGAACGCTGTGCGGGTTGCCACGGTGTGTTGCGTAAGGGCGCCACTGGTAAACCCTTAACCCCAGATATTACTCAGCAAAGGGGAACGGCCTATCTTAAAGTGTTCATTACTTACGGTTCGCCCGCAGGTATGCCCGCTTGGGGAGCTTCTGGCGAACTGACTTCAAAAGAAGTTGACCTCATGGCGCGTTACATACAACACGAGCCACCCATGCCGCCTGAATTTGGCATGAAGGACATGAAAGCGACTTGGGAAGTAGTCGTGCCGCCTGAAAACCGGCCTACCAAGCAGATGAACGACTACAACCTCGAAAACCTCTTTTCCGTGACGCTTCGTGATAGCGGCCAAGTGGCTCTGATTGAGGGTGATAGCAAAGAGATCGTCGGTATCGTGGAGACAGGTTACGCGGTGCATATTTCCCGTTTGTCAGCTTCGGGTCGTTATATGTACGTGATCGGGCGCGATGCCAAGATTAATCTGATTGATTTGTGGATGGAAACACCTGACACGGTTGCCAAAATCAAGGTGGGCATGGAAGCACGCTCGGTAGAAACCTCCAAGTACAAGGGCTGGGAAGACAAATATAGCATCGCCGGTACTTATTGGCCGCCCCAATATGTGATCATGGAAGGCGATACCTTGGAACCGTTGAAGATTGTCTCTACACGCGGTATGACAGTTGATACTCAAGAGTATCATCCAGAACCGCGTGTTGCGGCTATCGTCGCTTCCCATGAGCGCCCTGAATTTATCGTCAATGTCAAGGAGACGGGCAAAGTCTTATTGGTCAACTATGAAGATCTCGCTAATCTCAAGGTAACGAGCATTGATAGCGCCCGTTTCTTACATGATGGTGGTTGGGATTCCACACTACGCTACTTCCTCACGGCTGCCAATAAGTCCAACAAGATCGCCGTTGTCGATTCTCGTGAAGGTAACCTAGAAGCCTTGATAGAAGTGGGTAAAATTCCTCATCCGGGACGGGGTGCTAATTTCATTGATCCCCAATATGGGCCAGTCTGGGCAACCAGTCACTTAGGCGATGCGAGTATTGCGGTTATTGGAACCGATCCTGAAAACCATCCGCAACACGCTTGGAAGGTCGTCCGGACACTGGAAGGACAAGGCGGTGGTTCTCTGTTCATTAAAACCCATCCCAACTCCAAGAATCTCTATGTCGATACCGCACTGCACCCGGACACGAATGTTAGCCAGAGTATTGCTGTGTTCGATATTGATAATTTGGAAGCCGGTTATAAAGTGTTGCCGATTGCCGAATGGGCAGGTGTTGGTGAAGGAGCCAAGCGAGTTGTGCAACCTGAGTACAACAAAGCCGGTGATGAAGTTTGGTTCTCGGTTTGGAACGGCAAAGAGCAGGAATCGGCTCTTGTTATCATAGATGACAAGACGCGCACCCTGAAACAGGTGATTAAAGATAAAAGTTTGATTACCCCAACAGGTAAATTCAACGTCTATAACACCATGCATGATATCTATTAAATTGTAGAGGAAAGGGGGAAGCGAATTCATATCGGGGCAAACCTGTAGGGGCAATCCCTTGTGGTTGCCCCTCATTTCCCCCTTTCCCATTCCCTATTGACTACAACAAAAATGAAACCATTATTTGCCCTACTCTTTTTCTTATCGGCAAACCTTTACGCTGATGACATAGCGCCGGCGCGTCAAAATGAAATCATCCACTTGCTCAAACACGATTGTGGAGCCTGTCACGGTATAACGCTTAAAGGTGGTTTAGGGCCTCCTTTATTACCAGACACACTGACAGCTAAACCAAAAGCGTTTTTACGCTACACCATTCTTGAAGGCCGTCCAGGTACTGCCATGCCACCGTGGCAGGATTTTTTAACCCAAACTGAAGTTGACTGGTTAGTCGAAAGATTACTTCATGGAATTGACGATGCTCCTCATTAAACACATCCCGACTTCTTCTCTCATTCAACACACTTCTCAAACCCTTCTCAATCAATCCCCCCCTCAATTTTCGCCTAATCAAAGCCTTTTCTTTTACGCTATTTTCCTCTGGAACAGAAAGGTAAAGAAGCCATTGAGTTTTCTTTGGAAAGGGATCATCAGCAGTGTGTTATTAATATCGCTATTACCCACTTTAAGCCATGCCACAGAATTGCGTGGCACAGGTGACTTAGGAGTCGTCGTAGAACGCGCCAAAGGCAGCGTACTCATCATTGAAACCACCACGCACACACGTTTAGCCGAAATAACCGATTTAGGCGACTTATCCCATGCCTCCGTCGTCTATTCCCGCGATCAACGCTACGCCTACATTTTTGGGCGCGATGGCGGCCTCAGCAAACTGGATATGTTGCGCGGCAAACAAGTTAAACGCATCATACAAGCCGGCAACAGTGTCGGCGGAGCCATTTCTCAAGATGGGCGTTTAGTGGCCGTTTCCAACTATGTGCCCGGCGGAGTCAAAGTCTTTGACGCAGTCACACTAGAATTAATAGCCGATATACCCACCCCTCGCTCCAAAGTCATCGGCCTAGTCGATGCCCCCGGCCAACGTTTCGTCTTTAGCCTCTTTGATACCGGCGAAATTTGGGTAGCAGACATGCACACCCCGCGTGTACCTAAAATCCATCAATTCAAAAACATAGGCCGTCAACCCTACGATGCCCTGATATCCCCAGATGGCCGTTACTACATCGCCGGATTATTTGGTGAAGACGGATTAGCCCTATTAGACTTATGGCATTTAGAAAATGGCGTGCAGCGTATACTCCCGAATTATGGTCAAGGAGAACAAAAACGGCCCGTTTACAAAATGCCCCATTTAGAAGGCTGGGCTATGACAAACGATTACGCCTTTGTACCCGCCATCGGTCAATATGCCGTCCTAGTGATTGAACAACGAACATGGCAACCCGTCGCACGTATTCCAGTACATGGCCAACCCGTTTTTGTCATGGCCCAGCCAGATGGCCGTCAAGTGTGGGTCAATTTCGCCTTTCCCAACAATGACACACTACAAGTGATTGACGTACTCACATTGAACATCGTCAAAACGCTCAAACCCGGCAAAGCCACCTTGCACATGGAATTTACCCCGCGTGGCGAAGAAGTTTGGGTATCCGTTCGCGATGACGATAAACTCATCGTATACGACACCTCTAGCTTTGCAGAAGTCGCTACCCTACCAGCCGACAAACCCAGCGGAATCTTTTTTACCGCTCGCGCTCATAAGATAGGGCTTTGATTTGATTCGATTTTGTTGCAATTGGTGATGTTTTTTTTTTCACGCAAAGGCGCAAAGGTGCCAAGTCATGATGCTTAGCGTCTTAGCGGCTTTGCGTGATAAAATAAATTATCAAAATGCAGATTATTTACCCTTCAAACCCTTGATCAAATTAAAAGGCGTTGCTGGAAAAGTCAGCCAAGAAATGATTTTCTATCAATCGAAAAAAGCCTCTCAAATACAATTCACATTATTTTAACTTGACTCTTTTCAGCACTTCCTGCAACGTTTGCTAAGGATCGCAACAGCTTAACGCTGCTATACGCTTTATTCTTTGTACAAAGTATGTGGCCAATATGAATAGTTCCCCCCAGTTTGAACTAAGCGGTTTACAAGAAGACTTACTCAATGATTTTCAAAAAGAGTTTCCCCTCTCCCCCACACCCTTCGCAGATATGGCTACCCATTTAGGCGTAACAGAAACAGAGATTCTTGAAGCCCTACGCGAATTGACAGAACTTGAAATCATCAGTCGTATTGGGCCCGTTTTCAGTCCGCACCGGGTTGGAACCAGTACACTAGCAGCAATGGCCGTGCCCCGTACTCAGTTAAAGCAAGTTGCTGATTATGTTAGTGCTTTACCTGAAGTCAATCACAATTATGAACGTGAACATCGCTTTAACCTCTGGTTTGTCATAACCGCCTCTACAGAAAAACACTTACAAACGGTATTGACAACAATTGAAAAAGAAACCAATATTAAAGTCATATCGCTACCGATGTTGGAAAGTTATCATATTGATTTGGGGTTTGATTTGAAATACAATTAGCCGATTCTTAGCCAACCGCCTTTTTTTCAAGTCAAAATGGCTGAGTGATAACGACAAGGATTGTATATAAAAAAGGATTTAAACCAAGTAGCACCACGATCCAATCCTTTATAATATACAATCCCTGTAGTTGCTTTATTGTCAGACTAAAAACTTGAACATCGAATTATAGGATTATTGTTTTATGATAAAAGAAATCTGTATAGAAAACTATAAATCTATTCAAAGTAGAGACGCGATGCATCGCGTCTCTACTCTTGAACTTGGGCGCGTCACCGTCTTGATTGGTGAAAATGGCTGTGGCAAAAGCAATATTTTGGAAGCAATTGCTTTAAGTGCCGCTGCTGCCGCTGATAAATTGGATAACGAATTTTTAGCCCCAAGAGGTATTAGGGCAACAGAACCGCATTTAATGCGAGCCGCTTTTGACAAGGATAATGTGACGCAAGAGATCAAAATCTCTCTAAAAGGAGATAATGACTTATCCTTTGTCTATCGTCTTCAAAATAGTAATCATCCCTATTCCAATTGGACAAATGAAATTTCTTTTAAAACGCGAGAGAGAGAAGCTTACCTGTCTTTAATTCTGGAAAAATTACGTGAAAATCCACCTTCAAAAGAAGATAACGCTGAAATAATGAGTCAAAAAATAAAAGAAGCGGCTGAATCTTTGAATAACGAGCCAGAATACATAAAAGTAAAAGCGTCATCATTCGCAAAAAATAATAAATATTTATCTCATTTTATTATATATTCTCCAGAATACCACTGTTTACGCAATTTTAAAGAAGAAGGACAAATTCAACCATTAGGCATTAACGGCGAAGGTTTATTTAAACTCTTGCAAGTTTTAAGCTTAAACAAAGACAAGTTAAATGAAATCAAAGAAAAGCTCAAACTCATCGGATGGTTTAAAGATTTTAAAGTGCCTAACAACTTATTTATTGGTGAAAGAGCAATTCAAATTGAAGATCGCTATTTAGATCAAGACATCAGCTTTGAACAAAAAAGTACCAATGAAGGTTTTTTGTTTTTGCTATTTTATTTTTGCCTGTTTATCAGCGAAGAAACGCCACCATTTTTTGCGATTGATAATATTGATGCCTCCCTTAATCCCCTTGTGTGTCGGCGATTAATCAAAGAATTAGTCAACTTAGCTAAAAAATATGATAAACAGGTTATCTTTACCACACATAATCCGGCTATCTTAGATGGTTTAAACTTAAATGATGAAGAGCAAAGATTATTTATAGTCTCTCGTAATCGTTCAGGTTATACCAAAGCCAAGCGATTTAGGAAGCCAGAAACACCAGAGGGAGAAGAACCGATCACATTATCGGAAGCCTTTCTAAGAGGATATATTGGCGGACTACCTAAAAGTTTTTAAGATCATTATTTTTGATATATCAAACACCACCACATGGACAACACACACAACCCTGAACGACGACTAATCGAAGCCATCCAAAAAGGCCTACCACTCGTCTCGCGCCCTTATGCCGCAATAGGAAAACGCATCGGCATGAGCGAAACAGAAGTCATTACCCGATTATCGCATCTCATCGAAAACGGCACAATCAAACGTCTAGGGGTAGTCGTGCGCCATCGTCAACTCGGTTATAATGCCAATGCCATGGTAGTCTGGGATATCCCCGACGAACAAGTCACACCATTAGGAAAACGATTAGGACAAATTGAATGCGTCACACTGTGTTACCATCGCGCCAGACACTTACCCGACTGGCCTTATAATTTATACTGTATGATTCACGGCAAAGATCGCCAAAAAGTCTTAGATAAATTAGAAGGCATCATTCAACAATGTGATTTAACCGATAGGCCTCACCAAGTGCTATTCAGCCGTCACTGTTTCAAACAACGAGGTGCCATTTACACCGTCAATGCCATTGCAGACACACCCATTTGCGAAATACCATAGTAGGGCGAACACGCAGGTTCGCCCCTACAGCCCGTTAATTATCTATTTTTTGTAGGGGGAATACCTGCGTGTCAGCCCCTACCAAACCCCGCGTCATGACGGTTTTGTAGGGGCGAACCTGCGTGTTCGCCCAAGCTTAACTGCCCATACGAAATACCACCTCTTTCTGGGCGAATCTGCGCCTACCTATAAATCCTTATGACCGAATCACCTCCTCATTGTTCATTTTGTGGCCTCAAAGTGCCTACAGATTCTCCCCTGATTGCCGGAGAAAAAGGCTATATTTGTGAAGACTGTGTCCGCACCGCTCATGAACTGGTTATCAATTGGAAACGCGAACACGCTGTCACCCAATCCCACAATCCCTTACCTACCCCCAAAACGATCAAAGCGCAGTTAGATGAATACGTAATAGGGCAAGAACTAGCAAAAGAAATCCTAGCCGTCGCCGTTTATAACCATTACAAACGCTTATACCACGGCAATCAAGGCAATAATCATATCGAAACCCTCTATCACGATGTTGAAATCAGCAAATCCAATGTTCTCATGCTAGGCCCCTCCGGCACCGGAAAAACCTTACTCGCCAGCACCTTAGCCAAAATTGTCGGCGTGCCCTTCGCCATTGCCGACGCAACCACTTTAACTCAAACCGGTTATGTCGGCGATGACGTAGAAAGTATTTTAGTACGCCTACTTGATGTCGCAGAAGGTGATCTTGAACAAGCACAATGGGGGATTATTTATATTGATGAAATAGACAAACTCGCCAAAACATCAGAAAGCCCCACAGTCGTGCGCGACGTATCCGGAGAAGGCGTACAACAAGCCCTGCTCAAACTGGTAGAAGGAACAACAGTCAAACTACCCAAAAAAAGCAAAGAACGCCAACATAAAAATGAACAACTGACGATGGACAGCCACAATATTTTATTCATTGCCGGCGGCGCATTTGTCGGCCTAGAAGAGCATGTCGCCAAACGCATCAAACCGCAACCAACCGAAATGAGTTTAAGAAGGAAAAATAAAATCAGCGCCGAATCCCTGCTACATGAAACGCAACCCGAAGACTTACTGCGTTTTGGCCTCATTCCGGAATTTATTGGACGCTTTCCCATCATAGCCATTTTAGAACAACTAGATAAAGCCGCACTGGTACAGATTCTGACCGAACCGCGTCATGCCCTAGTACGTCAATATCAAAAACTGTTTGCCTACGACAATGTAGAACTAGAATTTACCCCCGAAGCCCTCACCGCCATAGCCGCCAAAGCCTTAGCACGCGGCACAGGCGCACGCGGTTTACGCAGCATACAAGAACAACTCCTACGTCGCTGCATGTTTGAACTCCCCTCCCGTCAAAATGTCATCCGCTGCATTGTTGATGAACAGGCCGTTAATGGAACTGGCGAAATACAGATGATCGAAAGCCAACAAACTAACGGTGGTGGGGTTGAATATGAATAGGCTTTCAGGCAAAAGCTTTTGTACACAAAAACTTTTGCCTGAAAAGCTGGGAAAAATCGAAGTTCTAAAATACACAGACTTAGATGGGCGCATTTCTAAAAAATGGGTCATCAAAATAAATTTTGAAGGCCCTTTTCGTTCCAAATTTATTTTGCGTAGGCCTATTGGAGTGCAAAATTTATTTTGCGTAGGCCTATTGTGAGTACAAAATATTATTTTGCGTAGGCTTATTGGAGTGCAAAATTTATTTTGCGTAGGCCTATTGGAGTGCAAAATTTATTTTGCGTAGGCCAATAATGACCCTTTTTTTTGGGAATGCGCCCGACTTAGACAGTATTTCAATTTTCCTGATTATAACGGATTTTGGTACGTCAAATCTTGTAGGGGGCGAACCGGGGCGAACCACCTGCCCTTTCTTAATGGTGTCCCCAAAATCCCTTACAATCAGGTTTGTTTCATTGAACCATTTTCTAAGATAAAGATGGGGCGCATTCCCAAAAAAAGGGTCATTATCAATCAATTGCACCTTCGCGAAAATAAATTTGGAACGAAAATCGCACCACCGCAAAATAAATTTTGCACTCCAAGAGCAAAGCCGCAAAATAAATTTTGCACTCCAAGAGCAAAGCCGCAAAATAAATTTGGAACGAAAAGCAGCCGCAAAATAAATTTGGAACGAAAAGCGGGCCTTCAAAATTTATCGATATGACCCTTTTTTTAGGAATGCGCCCTAAAGATGTATTCTTTTTTGACGGTTGATAAAATTTGTGGACTATGCGTCGTCACAATAAACTGAGCATTAGGAAATGTTCGTGTTAAATCAGATAAAATGCTCTGTTGCCATTTAGGATGCAAATGCAAATCTAACTCATCAATCATAATGATAGCTGGCGAATTATTTCCAAGTTGAGGATTCGCTTCTGACATACGACTTGAGATATCCATTACCATCGCTAAAACCGTGCGGTAACCATCACTCAATTGCTCTATTTGAAACTTTTTGACACGGCCATCTTCTTGCTCCCAATCTATCATAAATCTCAAGGGATTAATTTCGATTCTTGGATTTTTAAATTTTGGCAACATACTTTCAATAGCTTCTCTAACAGCTGTCAATTCATTTAATTTGTATGAAAAATCCTGTCTTTCTTGCTGCTTTCGCCTTTCT
>Ga0136651_10000089_pt1 | contig 40570 bp, 39 predicted proteins | sample Mar14236cmmetaG_FD_94867 | JGI IMG/M metagenome (GOLD analysis project Ga0136651, IMG submission 94867) | Marine hydrothermal vent microbial communities from Guaymas Basin, Gulf of California to study Microbial Dark Matter (Phase II) - Marker... ... | reverse complement strand
CACGAAGGCGTTGAGAAATTCCCCGCACCAGAAGGCTGCCAGGCTGGCCAGGACCATTCGGGGCGCTTGCCCCAGCACCGTGGCGTAGGCGGCTTGGTCCTCGAAAAATGCCGGCGCCGGCATGGCGATGGTCAGCAGGGCGAAGGTCACCATGAGGCAGTTGGCGGCAAAGCCGGTCCAGATGACCAGACGGGCGCGCCGATAGCCGTAAACCTCGGTGCACACGTCGCCCAGGATGTAGGTGATGGGAAAAATCAGGACAGCGGCGGGCAGCGCCACGCCGGCGATCGCAATGAGACGCCCGGCAATGAGGTTCGAGACGAGTAGGCAGGCCACGAAAATGGCCGTCAGGACAACGAACCGGCTGGAGTGACCCTCCGCCGCGGACGCGGCAGCGGGGCGGGAGACACGAGGCATTGAAAAGGCTCCTATTTTGGTAAGGCGGGTGGTTTCCGACCGCCGTGATGGGACGCTCCCTACCATGACCACCGGTCGGCGTCAAGGAGGGCGGCGTTGTGGGGGGAGCGGGCTTTCCCTGCCCCCCAAAAGCCCTGGCTTTGTTTCCCTCGGTCCGCCGCGAAAATTGAAACCATGTCAGGGTTTGACCCGGGCCCCATCTCGTAGTAAATACGGTTGTCTCCCAGAAAAAAATCGAAAAAACAGACAGGAGTGGCACCCATGGATGATCCGTTGGTCTGTACGTGGAAAGGCTGGACCGGTCGTTTGGATGGCAAAGGCAACGGAGGTTCCGCAGACGACGACACCCCATTCAGGGCTGTGCTGGGGTGGAAGGGGCTTGTGGTCTGGGATCCGGAAGTCGATCCGGTGGATCTGCTGCGGGCCTACCTGGAAAAGGTCCGGGACGAGTCCTGCGGACAGTGCACGCCCTGCCGGGAAGGTACGGTGCGGTTGTGTGCCATCATGGATCGAATCTGCAACGGTGAGGGGCGTCCCGGCGACCTGGAAGAGATCGCCGCTATGGCGCGCTTCATTTCCGATGCGGCGCGCTGCGATGTCGGCCTGTTTGTCGCACCGCCCACCCTGGAGATGCTCCAGCGCTACCGCGGCGTTTTTGAAGCCACCATTCGCGAAAAGCGCGTGGTGCCCCGCAACCGCTACGAGGCCGCCGTGGCGGCACCGTGCATGAGCGCCTGTCCCTCCAACGTCGATGTACCGGCCTACGTGGAGGCAATCCGTCTGAACAAACTGGCAGAGGGCTTGGCCGTGGTGCGGCGTGACTGCCCCATGCCGGGCACCATCGGCCGTGTCTGCGTGCGCCCCTGCGAAGCCAACTGCCGGCGGGCGCTGGTGGATGCCCCCATCTCCATCCGGGCGCTCAAGCGCTATCTGGCCGACCACGAAATGCACACCGGGGCCGCCCCGAAATTGGAAGCGGCCCCGCCCCGCGAAGACCGCGTGGCGGTGGTGGGGGCCGGGCCGGCCGGGCTGTCCTGTGCCTTCTACCTGGGGCAGCGTGGCTACCGCACCACGATTTTCGAAGCCCAGGAGAAGGCCGGCGGCATGGCCTCTTTCGGCATCCCTTCCTACCGGCTCCCGCGGGATGTCATCGCCTATGAAGCATCCTTGGTGGAGCAGCTTGGCGCCGAAATCCGCTACGGTGTCCGGGTGGGCGAGGACATCAGCATCGAGGAGCTTGGCCAACAGGGCTACCGGGCCGTATTTTTGGGCGTCGGCGCGCCGGAATCCTCCAAGATGCGCTGCGAGGGCGAGGACGCCGGCTACGAATGCTTCATGCCCGGAGTCCATTTTCTCGCCGAGGTGGCCCGGGGGCGTCGGCCCATCGAGGGCGAGAAGCTGGTGGTGGTGGGCGGGGGCAACGTGGCCATGGACTGTGTCCGCTCGGCCCTGCGCATCGGTTTCAAGGACGTCAACCTCCTCTATCGACGCACCGAGGCTGAAATGCCGGCCGACCCCCAGGAGATTCACGAGGCCAAGGAAGAGGGGGTCAAGTTTCACTACCTGGTGGCGCCGGTGCGCATCGTGGAAGCAGGCGGCCGGGTGCGGGGCCTGGAGTGCCGGCGCATGACTCTGGGCGAGCCGGACAAAAGCGGCCGGCGCCGCCCCGTGCCGGTGGAAGGGTCGGAGTTCGTCATCGAATGCGACGCCATCATCCCGGCGGTGGGGCAGGTTTGCATGGTGGACTGCGTCCTGCCCGAGGCCGAGAACCTGACGCCGTGGAAGACGTTGGTGGTGGACCAGATGACCTTCCAGTCCCAAAAACCGACGGTGTTCGGCGGGGGCGACTGCGTCACCGGACCGTCCACCCTCATCGCCGCCCTGGCCGCGGGAAAGAAGGCGGCGTATCACATCGCCCAGTACCTTGAAGAAGGCAATGTCCAACCCACCGTTTCCGAGGTGCTGAAAGCGATTGTCAACAACAGCGAGGTGTTGGACCGGAACGAAACCTGGCCTTTCCACGATGTCACCGAGAGGTTCGATCCGCCGGTGATGGCCCCCGAGGTACGCAAGACCAATTTCGAGGAAGTCGAGGGCTGCTTGAACCAGGCCCAAGCCACCGCCGAAGCCTACCGCTGCCTGCGCTGCTATCGCATCGCGGTGGCGGCCCTCCGGGCTTCCTAGTCCATCTCGCCGAAAGCCTTGAACCTGCCGCCCGTGCCGGCTTCTGCCGTTGCGGGCGGTTTTTTCGTTATGTGAGGGGGGATTGTCCCCCCGTCAGTGGCCTGCCCCGGCGCAAAGCGCCTTGAGGCGGCTGAGCCAGCTCCAGGAAAATCCTTCTGGGCGGCAAGGCCAAATGGCGTTGTTGGCAAAAACCGGATCGGCTTCCAGGTCGTAACGCGAGGCACGCTTGGCTGCCGGCCAGAGGGGGGTGCCGGCGATGGGGCTATAGTGGGCCGGAATCGGCGTGACCCCTGCGGCGCGCACCGCGGCGATGGCCGCTTCCACCGCTTCCAGCGGCTGGTCCGGCAGGCCCACGAGCAGATAGGCGCCGATCTGGTCGCTGGTGAAGCCGGCGCGCTGGAGGCAGTCCACCGCGCGCTGAAACTGCCCCGCACTCACCTTGGCGTCCAGGCGGCGCCGGTGCTCGAAATCGGTGGTTTCCAGGCCGAGGCGGATCGTTGTCATGCCGGCGCGCCGCATGGCCCGGGCCACCCGGTCGTCGATGCAGCCGATGTGCAGGGCGTTGGGGGTGTGGAGGCGCAGGCCCAACCCGGCGGCGGCGATGCGATCGAACAGGGGCAGGGCGTGGGCTTCGGCATCCACCAGGAGCGCATCGTCGTAGAAGGCCACGTCGCGCACCCCGAAGCGCCGGTGCCAGTGGACGATCTCCTCGAAGACAAGCTGCGGATTGCGCCGCTGGCGCACCGGTGCCAGGATGGCCGCGGCGCAGTAGGCGCAGCGGTACGGGCATCCGCGGGCCGTGAGCAGGGGAATGAAGGGCACCCGGCGCTGCAAGTCCAGGGCCGGCAGCGGATGGGTGTCCAGGTCGTCCGGGTCGAAGCGCCAATCCGGCCGGTAACCGGTAAGCTCGGCCGCCACTTCCAGCACGGCTCTTTCGCCGGCCCCGGTCACCACGTGGTCGGCGCCGGAATGGCGCCGGGCGTGATCGGGCAGCAAGGTGGAATAGATGCCGCCCAGCACCACCGGGCGTCCGGGAAAGGCCCGCTTGAGCTCGGCGATGGTCTCGGCCACCCCCGATGCCCAGTAGGTCATCAGGCCGGTGACCAGGATCAGATCCGGCGGCGTCATGGCGGCCAGGTCCTGGCGTAGCCAATCCACCGGAATTCCGTAGCGCGAGAAGGTGCGCGGCACGTCGGACAACCCCGGCGGCTTGGCGATGGGGGTCTTGAAAAACGGCCCGCGTCCCTGGCGTTGCGGCGAAGGGGAGGTCCTCGCCCGGGGGTGGAACCGGTCCAGGCAGTCGTAGTAGGTCACCGAGTAGTCGTGCCGGCGCAGGATGGCCGCCAGCAGGAGCAGGCCCAGAGGGCGGGCCCAGAAGTCGTAGGCGGCAAAATCGTGAATCCAGGGATTGACCAGCAAAACGCGGGGGGCGGCGGGGCTCACGGGTCAGGGAAGTACTGCATGGAGGTTTTTTTCAGTTCGCGGCGGCTGAACAGCAGGATGTAGTCCGATATCCCGGTGCGGCGGGAGAGATCCTCGGCGATGGCCTGGCAGGTCTCCCGGTCGCCGGCATGGATCATGGTGTAGAGGTTGTACGGCCAGCGGGCGTTGGGATCGCGGCGGTAGCAGTGGGACACGCTGGGCGAGGCGGCCATGATCTGGCCCACCTCGGTGACGCGCGCTTCGGGCACTCGCCAGGCCCCCATGGCATTGGCGGCAAAACCGGATTTTTGATGGCGCAAGGTGGCGCCGAAACGGCGGATCACGCCGCGGTCACACAGATCGCGCAAGACGGTCAGCAACTGCGCTTCCGAGATGCCCAAGCGCTCGGCGATCAGCCGATAGGGCCGCTCGGTGACGGGCAGGTCGCCTTGAATCGAGGCGATGACGCGTTTTTCCAGGTCGCTGAGCATGGGCGCATTAAAGGGTAAAAGAGGCCGAAAAGCAAGAGCTCGGCCGAAGCGGAAATTTCAAGTCTCAAATTTCAGATGACGGGTCGTTCCGGTCGGGAAACAGGTTCCGGATTTCCTCGGCCGTGGCCCCGCAGACGCCCCGCTCGGTGATAAAGCCGGTGACCAGGCGAGAGGGGGTGACGTCGAAGGCGTAGTTGCCCGCCGGGCTTTCGGCCGGCGGCACCAGCACCCGCACGATCCGGCCGTCGGCCCGGCCCTGCACGTAGCGCACCTCGTCGGGATCCCGGGCCTCGATGGGAATCTGGGCGACGCCGTCGTCCAGGCGCCAGTCGAAGGTGCTCGAAGGCAGGGCCACGTAGAAGGGCACCCCGTTGTCATATGCCGCCAGGGCCTTGAGGTAGGTGCCGATCTTGTTGGCCACGTCGCCGGCGGCGGTGGTGCGGTCGGTGCCCACGATCACCAAGTCTACCATGCCGTGCTGCATGAGATGGCCGCCGGCATTGTCGGTGATCACGGTGTGGGCAATGCCGCGCCGGGCCAGCTCCCAGGCCGTCAGGCGGGCTCCCTGGTTCAGGGGCCGTGTCTCGTCCACCCAGACGTGCACGTCGATGCCGGCCTCGACGGCGGCATAGATGGGTGCGGTGGCCGTGCCGTATTCGACGCAGGCCAGCCACCCGGCGTTGCAGTGGGTGAGCACGTTGACCGGACCGCCTTTTTTCGCCGCGACGGCTCCGATCAACGGCAGGCCGTGGCGGCCGATGCGGCGGCAGTTGTCTGCCTCCTCCTCGGCGATTTTCGCCGCCAGTGCCAGGGCCGCAGCCTTGCGAGCGGCCGGGGGCGTTGCCAGGAGTATCTCCAGCGCCCGGTCCACGGCCCAGGTGAGGTTGACCGCCGTGGGGCGGGCCGAGCGGATCCGCCGGGCTTCCTGTCGCAGGCGGGCATCGTCGATGCCGGCCCTTTCGTTGGCGCAAGCCACATACATCCCGTAGGCTGCCGTGACGCCGATGAGCGGCGCCCCGCGCACCACCATTTCCACGATGGCCTCGATCACCGCGTCCACGCTGGCCAGATCCATCACCACCAGTTGGTGGGGCAGTTGGCGTTGATCGATGACCCGCACCGTCTCGGTGGCCGGGTCGAACCAGATGGGACGCGTGGGGATGGCGTTGGATGTCATCGCACCTTCCTTTGTTGGGGTGTTTCAGCTTACCGGCGGTTTACACGAAAAGCGGCACCAGGGCAAAGCGGACCACGTCCACCAGGCCCTGGTCGGTGAGCTTGAGCTCGGGAATCACCGGCAGCGCGAGAAACGAGAGGGTCATGAACGGATCGCTCAACCGTCCGCCCAGCGTGCGCACCACCGCGTTGAGCCGGTCGAGCCGATCGCGGACCGTTTCCACCGGCTCAAGGCTCATCAACCCGGCCACCGGCAGCGGCAGGCGGCTGTGAACCCGGCCGTTGGCGGCGACGGCCAAGCCGCCGCCCATCTCGGCCACGGCGGCGATGGCAGTGCGCAGATCCTCATCTTCCACGCCCACGGCGATGATGTTGTGGGAGTCGTGGGCCACGCTGGAGGCCAGGGCGCCGCGTTTCAGGCCGAAGCCGCGCACGAACCCGATGCCGGTCTGCCCGCGGCCGCTGTAGCGCTCCACCACCGCCAGCTTGAGCAGGTCCCGGGACGGGTCCGCCACCGCCAGGCCGTCCCTGACGCTTGCCGTCGCCTGGCCGCTGCCGGTGACGACTTGCCCGGGCACCAGTTCGATGACCCGGACCTGGCCGCCGTTGGCGGGCACGGCCAGGTTCAAGGACGAGGCGTCCAGCCGCATCACGGTGGGAGCTACCGGGCTGGAGGTGTCGTCTTCCAGGATCATGGCTCCCCCTGCGGCCACCTGTTGTCCGCCAGCCCACACCTGGCCGACGGCAAGCTGCTCCAGGTCGTCGAGAATCACCACGTCGGCCCGCCGGCCGGGGGCCAGGGCCCCGCAGCGGCGCAGGCCGAAATACGTGGCGGGCGTGAGGGTGGCCAGGCGGATGGCGCGCACCGGGTCCATCCCAGCGGCGATGGCCCGGCGTACCAGGGCGTCGATGTGTCCTTCGGCGATGAGATCGTGGGGATGCCGGTCGTCGGTGCACCACATGATGCGCGGCCAGTTGTCGTCGTTGACGATGGGCAGCAGGGCGTCGAGATTCTTGGCGCCGGTGCCTTCGCGGATCATGATGCGCATGCCGGCGGCGAGTTTTTCCAGGGCCTCTTCGGGCCGGGTGCACTCGTGGTCGCTGCCCACCCCGGCGGCGATGTAGGCTGCCAGGCCTGCTCCCCCCAGTCCCGGGGCGTGACCGTCCACCGGCTTGCCCCGTGTTTCGGCGGCGGCGATCTTGGCCAGCACTTCGGTATCGGCGGCCAGTACGCCGGGAAAATTCATCATTTCCGCCAGGGCTACGATACGCGGATGGGACCAGAAACGCTCCAGGTCGGCGGCGCCCAGGCGGGCGCCGGCGGTTTCCATGGCGGTGGCCGGCACACAGGAGGACAGGGCGAAGAGACACTGCAAGGGCAGCCCCTCGCTGGCGGCCAGCATGTAGTCGATGCCCGCGGTGCCCAGGACATTGGCGATCTCGTGGGGGTCGGCCACTACCGTGGTGGTGCCGTGGGGCAGCACGGCCCGGGCGAACTGGGCCGGTACGCTCATGGCGCTTTCGATGTGCACGTGGGCGTCGATGAAACCGGGCGCGGCCCAGCGTCCGCCCAGGTCGATTTCCCGCCGCGCGGGACGCCGCTCCAGGGCCGCGATGTATCCGCCGTGAATAGCGATGCAGCCCTCGTAAATGCGGCCGTCGAAGACGTTGATGATCCTGGCATGGGTCAACAGCAGGTCACAGTCGATTTGGCCCTGGGCCGCCTGGATCAGCGATTTAAGCGACATGAACAGCTCTTCGTGGCAACGGCAAAAGGAAATTCCGAAATAAATCCAGTCAATGCGCCGGGACGATCCTGGCGGCCACCTGCCGCACATCTGCCAGGATTTGGTCCACGTCGGCGGTCTGCAGGATGCCGTCGTGCACCACCATTTGCCCGTCGACGAGAACGTGGCGAACGTCGGCGGCCGTGGCAGCGTAAACCACCGTCGAGGCCGGGTGGTAGACCGGCACGAGGTGGGGACGGTCCGCGTGCAGGACGACAATGTCCGCCCGTTTGCCCGGCTCCAGGCTGCCCACCGCATCGCCAAGGCCGATGGCCCTGGCCCCGGCGCTGGTGGCCATTTCCACCACCTGCCGCGCATCGGCCACCGTGGGGCGGCCCGTGGTGACTTTGTGCAGCTTGGCGGCGGTGTCCATCTCCCGCAGCAGGTCCAGGTCGTTGTTGCTGGCGCAGCCGTCGGTACCCAGGCCCACCGTGATGCCCGCCTCCAGCAAAGCCGGCACCGGCGCCACGCCCGAGGCCAGTTTCATGTTGCTCTGGGGGTTGTGGGACACGGCCACCCGGCGCCTGGCCAGGATCGCGATGTCGTCCCGGTCCACCCACACGGCATGTACCGCCAGGCTGCGATCATCCCAGATGCCTAAATGCTCCAGCCAGGCCACCGGCGAGAGCCCGTGGGCCGCGATGCTTTCGCGCCGCTCGGCCTCGGTTTCGGCCACGTGGATCTGGAACAGGCACCCGGCCGCGCGGGCCGCCCGCTTGGCGCGTACCAGGGTGTCCCGGCCGCAGGCGTAGGGCGAGTGGCAGAAAATGGCCGGGTGGATGCGTGAGCACTTGTTTTGCCAGCGGTTGACGAAGTTCCCGGCCGCTTCCACGTTGCCGGCGGCATCCGGCACCCCCGGGGCCGGAAAATCCACCACGCCCTGCCCGATGACACCGCGCAGGCCCATGGCGGCCGCCGCTTCGGCCACCTGGTCGGCGAGAAAGTAGCCGTCGCAGCAGCAGGTGGTTCCCCCGAGCAGCAGCTCGGCGCAGGCCAGGCGGGTGCCGCGATCGACCGTTCGGGCGTTGATGTGGCGCGCCTCGGCGGGAAAGATGTAGCTTTCCAGCCACTGCATCAACGGCAGGTCGTCGGCCAGGCCGCGGAACAAGGTCATGGGCAGGTGGGTGTGGGTGTTGACCAAGCCCGGCATCACGATGCCGCCCTCGGCGTCGATCCGTTGTCGTGCCGGGGGCGGCGGTTGGCCGGGCGCCCAGGGGCCCACTTCGACAATGCAGCCATCGCGGATGACGACCATTCCGGGCCGGTGGATGTCGAAGGCCGGATTGACCGTCATCACGATGCCGTTGTAGATAACCAGGTCGTTGGAATCCATGGGCCCCTCTTTTACCGCCCCGGGCCGCAGCTGTCCAGCCGGTGCGCGGGGTTGTGGGCCGGTTTGCAAGCCGGGGCCAGGATTCCCCTCCCCCGCGTTTTCTGGCTTCGACCCGGAATCCGTGTCGTCCGGCCGATTGCGGATTTCTTTCAGGGGGGCGTCAAGACCGTTTGCCCTGGCGCGCACCGAAATGGATGGAGGCCATGCCCGAACAAGAGCTGGTGATCTACAATGCAACGGTGGTGACCATGGACGCGGATAGCACGATCCTGCCCCGCGGCTACGTGATGGTGCGCGACGGCGGCATCGCGGCCGTGGAAGCGGGGGATCCGCCCGCCACCGCCGGCGGCGAGCGGCTGGATGCCGAAGGCGGGCTGGTTCTGCCCGGGTTGATCAACACCCATACCCATGCCGCCATGACGTTGTTTCGCGGCTTGGCCGACGACCTACCGTTGATGCAGTGGCTGGAAAGCTACATCTTTCCCGCCGAGGCGCGCATGGATGCCGCGTTCGTGCACACCGGCGCCCGCCTGGCCTGCGCCGAAATGATTCGCGCGGGGATCACCTGCTTTTGCGACATGTACCTGTTCGCCCACGAGGTGGCCCGGGCCGCCAGGGACTGCGGGGTGCGGGCGGTGGTGGGGGAGGTGCTCTACGATTTTCCCTCGCCCAACTACGGTCCCATCGAGGCCGGCTTCGCCTACACCCGCGAACTCATCGAGACCTGGCGGGGCGATCCCCTGGTCTCGGTGGCCGTTCAGCCCCACGCGCCGTACACCTGCCGGCCGGAGCTGCTCCGGGAAGCCGATCGCATCGCCCGCCATTACGACGTGCCGCTGGTGATGCACCTGGCGGAGACTGACGGTGAAACCCGCCAGATCCAGGAGCGTTACGGGCTGCGGCCGGTGGCCCATCTCGACCGCCTCGGCCTGTTGCACGCCAACCTGATCGCCGACCACGCCGTCTGGCTGACAGCCGATGAAATCGCCCTGATGGCCCAAAGGGGCGTGCGGGTGGCCCACTGCGTCGAGAGCAACATGAAGCTGGCCTCGGGGGTGGCGCAGTTGCCCGAGCTGCTGGCCGCCGGCGTGACGGTGGGGCTGGGCACCGACGGCTGCGCCAGCAACAACGACCTGGACCTGTTCGGGGAAATGGACACCGTGGCCAAGCTGCACAAGGTGCAGCGGCTGGACCCGACGGTGATGGATGCGGCCACGGTGCTGCGCCTGGCCACCATCGAAGGGGCCCGGGTCCTGGGGCTGGCCCACCGCATCGGTAGCCTGGAGACGGGCAAGCGGGCCGACCTCATCGTGGTCGACACCCGCCAGCCGCATCTCACCCCGCTCTACAACCCGGTCTCGCACCTCGTCTACGCGGCCCGCAGTGCCGACGTGCGTCACACGGTGATCGACGGCCGCCTGGTGATGCGCGATCGGCGCCTGCTCACCATCGACCTTGCGTCCCTGCTGGACCAGGCCCGGGCCAAGGCGGCCCTGGTGACTTCCTGGGTGGCTTGAATCCGATCGGGGTTGCTCTCAAAGCGCGGCGATCACTGCTTCCACCAAGGTCGCCAGGCGCGGGGCGGCCGCGCTGGCCACGGCTACGATCTCTTCCAGGGTGGCGGGCACCGGTCGGTCCGGGTTGTTGACGTTGGTGATGGTGGACAGCCCCAGCACCCGCATGCCGGCATGCGCCCCGGCGATGGTTTCCATCACGGTGGAAAAACCCACCGCATCGGTACCGATGATTTTCAGAAAGCGGACCTCCGCCGGGGTTTCCAGCGAGGGGCCCCGCAGCCCGGTGTAGACCCCTCGACGCAGCGTGAAGCCCGCCTCTTGGGCCTTGCGGTGGGCCAGGGCTTCCAGGCCCGGATCGTAAACGCGCGACATGTCCGGGAAACGCGGCCCCCATCGCTCCTCGTTGGGCCCGCAGAGCGGGTTGACCCCGGTGAGGTTGATGTGGTCGCGGATGTGCATGATATCTCCCGGAACGAAATCCGGGTTGAGCCCGCCGGCGGCGTTGGTCACCACGAGGCAGGTCACCCCCAGCTCCTGCATGACGCGGACGGGAAAGGTGACTTGCAGCGGATCGTAGCCCTCGTAGAGGTGAAACCGCCCCTTGCAGGCCAGCACCAGGCGGCCGGCCACCCGGCCCAGCGACAGCTGGCCCGGATGCCCGGCGACGGTGGAGCGGGGAAAATGGGGCAAGTCCTCGTAGTCGAAATCGACGGTCGCGGACATCTCGGGCACCGCGGCACCCAGGCCGGTGCCGGTGATCAGGCCCACTTCGGGCGAACCGGAGATGTGGCGGCGGATACGGCGGGCCGTTTCTTCGGCCATTGGCTTGTAGCGGATCATGGCACCTCGATTCGGTTGCCGGGTCGGTCGAGCCGGTGCGCCGAGCATAGCAAAAACCTGGCGGCCGGGAAACCGCCAGGCGGCTCAAAATTTTCCGGAAGGCGTCCCGGCCCAGCGACCCATGCGCCGTTTGGTCAAGGGCCGCGAGGTCCCTGATGGTCCCGCCATTTGCTTGAGATTTCATTGACATCCCCAGGCGTTTGTGAAATGTTTTCAGCGGGAAAATTTACCCGCCCGCGCCCCGCGCCTAGCGATCTGGCCGACATCGATGCGGCGACCCTGGTGGCTGTGGACCGCATCATCGCCGCCCACCGGCAAACCCCGGGCGCCATCGTTACCGTGTTGCGCCGAGCCCGTGGTCGGCCGCGTGTATTACGTGTTGCGCCCGGAGGAAGGCGCTACCTGCGAGGACGGGTGTTGTCCCAGTCGAAACCGCGAGAGGTATCGGTAACTTTTAGCTGCGGCAGGTCTTTCCCATGTCCATGAAAATCTACGAAGTCCGCGATATTCTCAAGGCCCAAGTGCTGCACGGCGATGACCACCTGGACGACATCGTCCTGGCCGGCGGGGGGGCCGACCTGATGGAGGACGTGCTGTCGGCGGCGGCCAAGTCGGCGGTTTTGCTCACCGGCCTGACTACCGAACAGGTGTTGCGCACCGCCAAGATCGCCGGGGTCGGCTGCGTGGTTTTCGTGCGCGGCAAGCGTCCCCCCGACAATGTCGTGGCCTTGGCCCAGTCCTACGATCTGCCTGTTCTCTTGACGCGCTATTCGCTGTTTGTCGCCTCCGGGCGCCTTTACATGAACGGCCTGCGGGGGCTGGACGGATCCTGGTGATGCGGCGTGCGCGGGCCGCGACGGTTCAACATCGATAGCGACAGGGTTGACAAAATCGCACGGCACAAAGGATAAAGGGTTTCGTTGAGCATTGGCGGGGGCCCCTGGCGCGCCCGCCCCGCGTCCATCCTTAAAACAAGCCGAGAGGAAACCATGCTGCAAGCCTTGATCTTGATGGGGGGGCTCGGTGTGGCGGTCGGCGTCTGCCTCGCCATTGCATCCAAAATCTTTTATGTCTACGTCGATCCGCTGATCGAGGCCGTGGAGGCGGCCCTGCCGGGGGCCAACTGCGGCGGTTGCGGGTACCCGGGATGCAGCGCCAATGCTGCGGCCATCGTCGCCGGAACGGCCGCTCCCAACAGTTGCGTGGCGGCGGGGGAAGAAACGGCCCTTGCCATCGCGGAATTGCTCGGTGTCAAAATCGAGGCGCGCGAGCCGGACATCAGCCGTCCGGGCTGCACCTACGGCGTGGCCGAGGCCGATACCAAGTTCGACTACGACGGCATCGGCGACTGCCGTGCGGCGGCCCTGCTCAGCGGTGGAATGAAGGTGTGCGCCATCGGCTGCCTCGGCCTGGGCTCCTGCGTGCGGGCCTGCCAGTTCGACGCCCTGCACATGGGACCGGACGGCCTGCCGGTGGTGGACGCCGAAAAATGCACCGGGTGCGGCGCCTGCGAACGGGTCTGCCCCAAGCACATCATCACCCTGAGTTCGGTTTCCCGGCGCATTCTCCACGAGTACACCCAGTCCGATTGCACCACCCCCTGCCAGCGGGTCTGCCCGGCCGGCATCGATATCCGTACCTACATCCGCCAGATCGCCGAGGGCGATTATCACGGGGCCGTGCAAACCATCAAGGAGCGCAACCCGTTCCCGGCGGTCATCGGCCGCATCTGCCCGCGGCCCTGCGAGGACCAGTGCCGACGCCAACTGGTCGATGAACCGGTGGCCATCAACTTCCTCAAGCGCTTCGCCGCCGACTACGAGCGCAGCCACGGCGGCCCCATCCTGCCGTACAAGGCCCCGGACACCGGCCGGCGCCTGGCCGTCATCGGCGGCGGGGTGGAAGGCCTCTCGGCCGCCTTTTTCGCTGCCCGCCTCGGCCACGGTGTCGTGGTGTACGAATCTTCGGACCAGCTGGGCGGCCTGCTGCGTACCGCCATCGCCCGCAACCGGCTGCCAGCATCGGTCCTGGAGGAAGACCTGCGGTCAGTGGAGGCCCTGGGCGTGGAGACGCGCACCGGCCAGACCCTGGGGCGCGACATGACCGTGGCCGGCCTGCTGGCCGAAGGCAACGAGGCGGTGCTGCTGGCCACCGGCGGGTGGGACGGCCGCTTGGCGGCTCTGCGGACCGCTCCCCCGCCCCCGATGGTTCCCGGGACCTGGCTGCTCATCGACGTGATGCGGCTTCGCAGCAAAGGCGAGGGGGAGTCGGCCTTTAATGGAGATGTGGTGGTGTACGGCGGCGGCGAATTGGCCCTGGCCGCGGCGAGCCGCTGCCGGGAGCTGGGCGCGGCCCGGGTGACGGTGGTGTTGCGCGGCAAGGCCCCCGAAAGCGCCGCGCCCGCCGGCGAGGGCATCGAAGTGATGACCGCCACGGCGGTGGACGCCCTCTACGGCAGCGGGTCTGCCCTTACCGGATTGAGCCTGCGGAACCTGGACAGCGGCGAAATCTCCCTTGTGGCTGCCCAGCACCTGGTGATGGCCGCCGGCCGCCTGCCGGAATTGATCTTCCAAAGCGACAGGCCCGGCGACGCCGAGGCCGACACCCCCTCGGAAAACTGGACGGCCCGCTCCCCCTACAAGGCGCCCCTGAATGCCGCCGAAGGCGGTATGGGGCTCTTTTCAGAGGCGGACGTGCTCAGCGATTTTCCCGCCGCCATCAAGGCCATCGCTGCCGGTCGGCGCCTGGCTGCAGCCGCCCATCGCCTGATGTATGGCGGCGACCTGGCGCTGCCCGAAAATGTCCTCACCCCCCACAGCGTGGTGCAAAACGTGGACCATGTTGAGGGCGTGTTGCCCGAGCCGCGTGAGATCATGCCGCTGTGCCGCGAGACTGCGCCGGGGGCGGAGGTGGAGATCGAGCAGGGGTTCGACGAAGCCCAGGCCCGGCGCGAGGCGGCCCGCTGCCTGCAGTGCGGCCTGATCTGCTACCGACACACGACGGCCCGGGTACCCGGCGATGCGCCGGCCGTGGCGGGGGAAGCCCGGCCGGAGGGATGACCCCGCAAGCCGTTTAATCAAGTCCAAATTGCCCCCCGCCGCCGGCGGGGGCGTGTTTTTAGCGGTCGCCCCGGCCGAAGGTGCAAGGAGCTTTTTTTCAATGGCCACCGAAGAAGGAATCGTCACCAAGGTCGACGGTGCGTTGGCCGAAGTGCGGACGGTGAAAAGCGAGGCCTGCGCCGCGTGCAGCGCCAAGGAGTTTTGTCACGACGGCGGCCGGGAGATGACCGTCTCGGTGCTCAACCATGCCAAGGCCCGCCCCGGCGACCGGGTGCGCTTGGAAATCGCCACCGGCGCCTTTGTCAAGGTGATGTTTCTGCTGTACATCATCCCGATACTGGCCCTGTTGGCCGGCGCCCTGGTCGGCCTGGCCCTCTCCGGCGACAAGGCGGCCGTCCTGGGTGCCCTGGTCGGTTTTGCCATCGCCGTGGCCTTCGTCCGCGTCAAGGGACGCCGCATGGGCAACATGGCCGCCTACCAGCCCCGGATCGTACGCGTCCTGGAGCGCTGTACGGCGGTCGACATCAACCAGCCTGCCGCTTAAATGCCTTCCAATCCGGATTTTTTGGATCGCCGTTATTTTTTCGATGACGGGCTGCGTTTCGCCTGCCAGCGTTGCGGGGCCTGCTGCGGCGGTGCACCCGGACTGGTATGGGTCGGTGGCCGGGAAGCGGCGGCCATCGCCGATTTCATGCACTGCCCCTCGGCGGCGGCGGCCGAGTTTTTCATCCCTCGCGGCCAGGGGTTTGCCGTCCGGGAGTACTCCGACGGGCGCTGCTGGTTCTACGAGCAGGGGTGCCGGATCTACCCGTTGCGGCCCATGCAGTGTCGCATCTATCCGTTTTGGCTGGTTCATCTGCGCTCGGAAGAGAGCTGGCAGGCGGCGGCGCGCCAGTGCCCGGGGATAGGCCAAGGGCGGTTGTACACCAGAGCGGAGATCCTGGATTTCGTGGCCCTGGACCGGCGCCTGTGCCAGCTGGCCGACTTTATTCCCTATCCGGCTTGAGATCCACCAGGGTCGCCCCCCAGCCGCCGGCCTCCGGCGGCGCCGGGCGGAAGTCGGCCACCAGCGGGTGGCGCGCCAGGATCGCCTCCACGCGGCGGCGCAGGATGCCCTGGCCCTTGCCGTGGATGATGCGCACCGAGCCGATCCGCTTCTCGAGGCAGGCCTCGAAGTAGTCGTCGAGCAGGTTGCGCACGTCCCGGGGATGGAAGGTGTGAAGATCCAGGATGTCGGTGATGGGAAATTCGACGGGATCCATGATACTTTCAAACCTGGGATTTGAGCGTTGAAATTTGTCCTGATTTGTCTGTTGCCGATTTTTGCCTACCTGCTCGGTTCGATCCCCTTCGGTCTGCTGCTGGCCCGCATCTTTGCCGGCGCCGACCTGCGCCGGCTCGGCAGCGGCAACATCGGCGCCACCAACGTGCGCCGGGTGGCGGGAAACCGGCTGGGGCTGACCGTCCTGCTGCTCGATGCCGCCAAGGGGGCGTTGCCGGCGCTGGCGGCCGCCGCCCTGGTGGACCCGGCCGGCGCCCTCGGCGCCGCCTACACCGGCCTGGTGGCCGCGTGCGCCGTGGCTGGCCACCTGTTCCCCGTTTACCTGAAATTTCGTACCGGCGGCAAGGGAGTGGCCACCGCCGCCGGCGCCTTTCTCGTGCTGGCCCCCGCCGCCCTCGGCCTCAGCCTGCTGGTTTTCGTCCTCGTGGTCTGCCTCACCGACCGGGTGTCGGCGGGCTCGCTGGCCGCTGCCGTCTTCCTGCCCCTGGCGGTCCACCTCACGGCCAAGCCTTTGACGTTGACCTTGTGGGCCGTGGTGGTCGGCGTCCTGATCGTCTGGCGCCACCGCGCCAACATCCGCCGCCTGCTCGCCGGCCGCGAGCCGCGCGCCGGGCTTTGAGCCGACCTGCAACCGCATCCGGCGTCCGGAACTCCTCGGGGCCGGCAGAGCGTTGAAAAAGGGGGGCTGTCCATTATCAGGGATAAACCCCGTCAATTGGACCTGGCACCGGACAGGGTACGGGATGCGATCGAGTGGGCGCGTCGCAAGCGACCCCCGTTGTCATCGACGCCAACGTGGTCGTTTCGGCCTTGCTGGAGACCATTTCAGCGGATCAGTCTGGTGAATCCCGGGGGTGAGTCGTTGGGTTTTATTGTATCAAATCCAGGTGTGCGTTTTATATCCCCTGGATTTCCTGCGGCTAACCTTTCAATCCGAACAAGAGTCCGAGCACGAGCACAGATGTCGTGTAGCCCATGGGCTACACTTGTCAAGTTTTAAATTCCGCTTTCGGGGTCTGGCGATCGCGGTGTGATTCTGCGGTAGGTTCCAAAAGAAAAGCAGCGCAGCTTGGTCCCGGGAGGATGGCTGCGCTGCTTTTCTTTTTGCAACTTGGGGTCAGTCTGCCGCCGGAGTGCTGTCTGTGGCCGTTTCGGACGGTGATTCCGCGCCGTTTTCCGGCTTCTTGCGGCGGCGGCGGGGCCGGCGGCGGCGTTTCTTGGGCTTGGGGTTCTCGGTGGCCGGCGCCGCTTCGGCCGGTTGGGCCGCCGGCGGCGTTTCGCTCTTCGCGGCAGGGGCGGCTTTCGCTTCCGGCGCCGGCACCGCGGCGGCGGGGGCTTCGTTTTCCGGCTGCGGTTCCGGTTCGGGCGGGGCGAAGCCGAAGAAGGTGCCGGGGAAATAGTCCGGCGGGCGCTTGGGGATTGGTTTGGGCTGGGACTTCTCGCGCACCCGGGGGCCGGCCGGACCGTTTTTGCGTCCCTCGCCGCCGCGGGACGGCTTGCCGCGGCCGTTGCGCTTGTCGCGAATGCGAGAGGCCACTTTTACCGGGCCGGCCTTGTCTTCGGCATACCAGTCATCCTCGGGCCAGATTACCGGGATCTTGTAGCCCAGCATGTTCTCCACCGGCTCCAGGTGCAGCACGTAGCGCTCGCAAGCCAGCGAGATGGCCTTGCCCTGCTTGCCGGCCCGGGCGGTTCGGCCGATGCGATGGACGTAGTTTTCCGCATCCTGGGGCAGGTCGTAGTTGATCACGTGGCTGATGTCTTCCACGTGGATGCCCCGGGAGGCGACATCGGTTGCCACCAGAATCTTGATCTTGCCGCTTTTGTAGCGGTCCATCAGCTGGAAGCGCTTCTTCTGGGGCAGGTCCCCGGTGATCATCTCGGCCGGCAGGCCGTTGCCCTTGAGCTTGCGCGTCAGCCATTCGACGCCCACCTTGGTGTTGACGAAGATCAGCACCCGTTCCCATTTTTCCCGCTGCAGCAGCCCGAGCAAAAGAGGCAGCTTCTGCTCCTCGCCCACGTGGAAAAGCTCCTGGGCGATGCCCTCCACGGCGACGTCCTGGGGGGTCACCGAGATAAACTCGGGCAGGTTCATGTACTCGTAGGTCAGCTCGAGCACCCGGTAGGAGAGGGTGGCGGAAAAGAGCATGGACTGGCGCTTTTCGTAGCTGGGCAACTTGCGCAGGATGAAGCGCATGTCCTGGGTGAAGCCCAGGTCGAAGAGCCGGTCGGCCTCGTCGATGACCACGATGCGGATCCACTTGGTATTGAAGATCCCCTGCTTGATGTAGTCGATGACCCGCCCTGGGGTGCCCACCACGATGTCCACGCCGTTTTTGAGGGCTTCGGCCTGCTTGTCGTAGTCGATGCCGCCCACCACCTGCACCACCTTCAGGTCGAGGTGGCGGCCGATATTGAGGGCTTCCTCGTAGGTCTGCTGGGCCAGCTCGCGGGTGGGGGCCACCACGAGGGCCCGCGGGGACCCGTCCTCGGGCCGCGGTTCCACCGTCAGCCGCTGGAGCACTGTCACCATGAAGGCGGCCGTCTTGCCGGTGCCGGTCTGGGCCTGGCCGGCCACGTCCCGGCCGGCCAGCGAGATGGGCAGGGTTTCGGCCTGGATGGGCGTGCAGCGGGTAAAACCGCTGTCATCCAATCCCTGGAGCAGGGAAGGGTGCAGGTCGAAATCGGAGAAACGGGTCTGGGTCAGAAAGGTCGGTGCCGGAGCGCGTTGGCCGGATGTTTGCGAGTCGACTGCGTCGGTCATGCGGAATCGTCCTGTCTATGGTTTCGCCCTTTGGGCAGAATCTTATTCTTTATACGTGATTTGTCCGATTTTGCAAGTAGGCCGGGGCTTCGGCGTCTTCCCGGACCGGCACCTGGTGGCCGCCGGGCAGCCGCCGGGGGCTTGGCCGCCGGGGTTGGCTGTAGTATGATCGCGTCCGGCGCCAAGGAGGGAGCATGTCGATTTGCCCCATAACCTTCGGGAAATTTTCAGCCGTGCGAAATGCCCCCCCCCGTTCGGTGCCCGGGGTGACGGGCGCTGAAGAATCCCGGAAATTATCCTTGCCAAGAAAGGCGGACCAGCCGAGATGAAGCCCTTTTTCCAGGTTACCGACCTGAAAGACGTTCTGGCCATGGTCGAGGAGGTTCTTCCCACCGACAGCGAGCCCAAGCCGTTGGGCTCCACCCTGGGACGGGTGCTGGCCGAGCCGATCACGGCCCAGGAGGACGTCCCGCCTTTCGCCAGGGCCACCATGGACGGCTTTGCCGTTGCCGCGGCGAGCACCTTCGGGGCGTCCGAGGCCAACCCGGCCTACCTCAACGTCACCGGCCGCATCGCCATGGGCGAGGTGCCCGTCAAGGCGGTGGGGCCGGGGGAGGCGATGAAAATTTCCACCGGCGGCATGCTGCCGCCGGGGGCCGACGCGGTGGCGATGGTCGAGCATGCGGCGATCCTGGACGACACCACCATCGAGGTCTACCGCAGCGTGGCCCCGGGGCAGCATGTCATTTGCGCCGGTGAAGACCTTTGTCGCGGCGAGACCTTGATCGCCGCCGGCCGGCGCTTGCGGCCCCAGGACGCCGGGCTGATGGCCTCGTTGGGCATCACCCGGGTCCGCGTCCATCGCCGTCCCCGGGTGGGAATCATTTCCACCGGCGACGAGATCGTGCCCGCCGAGGCCAAGCCTGGGCCCGGGCAGATCCGCGACGTCAACACCCACACCCTGGCCGACCTTGTGCGCCAGGCCGGCGCCATCCCGGCCAAATACGGGCTGGTGGGCGACGACTTGCAGCGGCTCAAGGCCGTGTGCCGCCAGGCGGCGGCGGAAAACGACATGGTGTTGATCTCCGGGGGCAGTTCCCTGGGGATGCGCGACTTTACTGTCGAGGCCCTGGCCGAGCTGCCCGACAGCCGCATCCGGGTCCATGGCATCACCATCAGCCCGGGCAAGCCGACCATCCTGGCGCAAAGCGGCGCCAAGCTCGTCTGGGGCCTGCCGGGGCACGTCACCTCGGCCATGGTGGTCTTTACCGCCGTGGTACGTCCCTTCCTCGACCGGCTCTCCGGCCTGACGGCCGAAGCCCGGAGACCTCCGGTGATGGCACGGCTGACGCGCAACCTCGAGTCGGCCGCCGGCCGGGTGGATTTCGTGCGGGTGCGCCTGGGCCAGGGCGCCGACGGCGAGATCCTGGCCGAGCCGATCCTGGGAAAATCCGGCCTGATCCGCACCATGGTGCAGGCCGACGGCCTTATCGCCGTCGACATGAACACCGAGGGCCTGGAAAAGGGCGATCCCGTGGCGGTGGCGCTGTTTTAGCCCGGCCCACCGATCGGCCGTCTCTCAGCGGCTTTTGGCCAGGGCCCCGGCTTCGTTAAAAAGGTCATCGGGGTTGAAGTCGGGGATTTCCTCCCGGATGAAGGCGCGCAGGCGCTTGATGAGCTGGTTTTCGATCTGGCGGATCCGCTCCTTGCTCACCCCGTGGCGGTCGCCGATTTCCTGGAGGGTCGAAGGGTTGTCGGAGAGCATGCGCTGCTCGAAGATTTCCTTCTCGCGTGCGTTTAGTTGGGCGCGAAACTCGCCGATCTTGCGCTTGAGGATCTGCTCGATCTGCATCTGGGCCAGTTGGTCCTCCACCGATTCGCTTTCCAGGCTCAACAGGTCCATGCGCTCGGTGTCCGAGTCGTCCTTGACCGGCTGGTCCAGCGATATGTCCCAGCCGTCCAGGCGCTGGTCCATCTCGATGACCTCGTCCTGGCTGACCCCCAGGCGGCTGGCGAGCAGCTTGGGCTGGGGATCGAAGCCCTGCTCGATGAGCCGCTGCTTCTCCTGCTTGAGCTTGAAGAAGAGCTTGCGCTGGTTCTGGGTGGTGCCGATTTTCACCAGGCGCCAGTTGGCCATGATGAAACGGTAGATGTAGGCCTTGATCCAGAATGCCGCGTAGTAGGAAAACTTGACGTTCTTGTACGGATCGAATTTCTTGACGGCCTGCATCAGCCCGATGTTGCCCTCCTGCACCAGGTCGAGGAGGTTTTGCATCCAGATGCCCTGGAAGTCCATGGCGATCTTGACCACCAGGCGCAGGTTGGCGGTGATGAGCTTCAAGGCCGCTTCAGGGTCGTTTTCCTCGTAGACCCGCACGGCCAGCTCATGCTCCTCTTCCCGGCTCAGCAGGGGATAGCGCCGGATTTCGGCCAGATAGCGCTGGAGGGGATCCAGGCGCACCAGGCTTTTGCCCGGCGCCTCCACCGGCAGGTTCGTCTGTTCGTCCTGGTTCGTTTTCATTCGAATTCCGGCTCCACCTGCGTTCGCGCTAAAAAAAGAAACCCTGCCGTCGAGTCAAGCGTATAAACGGGAGCAGCGGCGACGGTCAAGCCTTTCACCTAAGCCGTCGGCGGCGCCTGGCCCGTCGTTCCGGCGAGCATCTTCAGCGTCACCTGGCGCCGGTCGTCGCCGGCCAGGTACACCGTCTGGGACGGAAAGGCGAATTCGATCCCTTCGGCGGCAAAACGGCGCATGATCTGCAGGCAGGTCTGCTGGAGCCAGGCCTGGTAGGCCCACCAGTCGGGGGGATGGTACCAGAGCACCACCGTGATGTTGAGGCTCCAGTCGTTGAACCCGTTGAAGTAGACCCGAGGCGGCCAGTCCGGGTGCATCCCCTCGTGGTTTTCGAGCAGCTCGCGCAGGATCGCCACGGCCTGCTCGACTTTCTCCGGCGGGGTGTCGTAGGGCAGGCCGATGTGGGTGAGCCAGCGGATGTTGGGCCGCTTGCCGATGTTTTCCAGCACCGAATTGACCACCTTCTCGTTGGGAATGGTCACCAGGTTGCCCGTCAGGGTCCGAAGGCGGGTGCTGCGGAACCCCACTGCCTCCACGGTACCGTCCTGACCCTCGATGACGATCCGTTCGCCTATCTGGAACGGCTTGTCGAAGAGAATGGTCAACGTGCCGAAAAAATTGCCGATGGTGTCCTTGGCGGCCAGGGCCACGGCCAAGCCGCCGATTCCCAGGGAGGCCAGCAGGGGGCCGATCTGGACGCCGGTAAGATTTTGCAGGATGACGACGGTCCCGATGGCCCCGATGAAGATGCGCAGGGTCTTGCCCACCAGGGGGGCGAGCATGTCGTCGATGGTGCTCTCGGTGGCCGCGGCCCAGCGCCGCAAACGTTCATCCAGCAGCCGCACCAGGTTGAGCAAAAACCAGAACAGGGCGAACAGACCGCCGATATCGGCCGTTCGCTGGGCCACCAGGTGGACGAGGTTGGCCCCGTCGGGACGATCAAAGTGGATAAACAGCGGCGACAGGGCGATGTAGATGCCGTAGACCCAGACAAAGAGCGACAACGGCCGGATCAGGGCCTTGAGCAAAAGCCGCGCCCACAGATTGTCCGGACCCGCTTCGTCCTCCAGGCGAATCTGACGCCGCCGCAGGATCCAGCGCAGGATGCGCTCGACGAAAACCGCCACAAAGATCATCACCAGGCAAGTGAGCAGCCTGAGCCAACTGATGTCGAAAATGATTCGGGCCTTGATCCATTTGCCCAGGTGTCGGGCGGCCAGTGACTCGAGTTGCTCGATCCCCGCACCGAGACGCTCGCCGGCGGCATCGATTTTTTCCGTCTGCACCACGCTGGGACGGCGATCCTCCTCACCGGTTTCCGCGTCGGCGACAGGGGTGCCGGCTGCCGGGGCCGCCAGAAGGGCCGAGGCGACAAGAAGAACTGACAGGCAGATCATGTAAAAACGACACCGACATGCTATCATGAAGCCTCTTTCCTTTTTTACAATGGTACATGGCTGAGATTATTTTTCAAGTTCCGGAAGACATGGCAAACGGCGCAAGTTCACCGGAGAGATTTGAGATGTCCACCACCGATGCCACAAGCCAACTGCGCCGCTGGCTGGCGCCGCTGGGATCCGACCTGCCGTCGCTGTTCATGGTGGGCGGGGCGGTGCGCGACCATCTGCTCGGCCGGCCCCACAAGGACCTGGACCTGATCTGCCCGCAGGCCGAGGCCCTGGCCCGGCGGTTGGGGCGGATTCACCAGGCCACGGTGGTGCCGTTTCTCAAGAAGGCCGATGCCCCCTGCCACCGGGTGGTTTCCCCGGCCGACCCCGAGGACTTTCTGGATCTGTCGCCCATTGCCGGCGGCAGCGTGGCGGCCGACCTGGGGCGGCGCGATTTTACCGTCAACGCCATGGCCTTGCCGATTCTGCCGGGAGCCGGATTCGGGCCGGTGATCGATCCCTTGGGCGGACGCCGGGATCTTGAGACCCGGATCATCCGCGCCTGCGGGCCTAACGCGTTTCGGGATGACCCGGTGCGCATTCTGCGCGCCGTGCGCATCGCCGCCCAGTTGGGGTTTGTCATGGCGCCGGTTACGCTGGATTTGGCCCGGCGGGAGGCGGCGGCCCTTGTCTCCGTGGCGGTGGAGCGCTGCGTCAAGGAGATCTTCGACCTGTTGGCCCAGCCGGCCAGCGCCGGTCACATCCGGATCCTGGACGAACTGGGCGCCCTGGAGGCGATCCTGCCGGAAATCCGGCCCTTGAAGGGCTGCGGCCAGAACGCCTACCATCACCTGGATGTTTGGGGGCACAGCCTGGCGGTACTGGAACAGCTTGAGGCGCTGCTGGCGGAACCGGCGGCCCGTTTCGGCGCGGCCGCCGGTGCGGTCCTTGAACTGCTGCACACCCGGCGGCGCCTGCCCGTGCTCAAGCTGGCATGCCTGCTGCACGACCTGGGCAAGCCCGCCTGCCGCCGGGAGGCGCCCGGGACGGGCCAGGTCCTTTTTTACGGACACGCCAAGGCCGGTGCCGTGCAGGCCGAGGCTGCCGCCCGGCGCCTGAAGCTCGCCACGCACGACCGGGAGCGGCTCGTTTTGCTGGTGGCCCGCCACATGCAGGCCGCCGATTGGTCCAGGCCGGGAGTACGGCCGGGGACGTTGATGAAATGGGGCCGCCGGCTGGGAGACGACATGGTGCTGCTGGTCCTGCTTTGCATGGCCGACACCCTGGCCAAGCGCGGCCCGGCGGCCGATGCCGACGAGCGCCGGCGCCGCCTGCAGTGGGGCCGCGAAACCCTCGAAGCCTATTTTGACATCGTCGTGCCGGCCCTGGGTGCCCGGCCCCTGATCACCGGCCGTGACCTGCTGGCCCTGGGCCTGGCCCCCGGGCCGCGCATCGGCGAGATCCTGGCCAGGGTGACCGCGGCCCGGGACGCCGGCCAAATCACCACCCGCCGGGAGGCCTTGGAGATGGCGCGCAAAGCGGCCGGCCAATAAGGATCGCAGCGGTTGACGCGATCTTGATGTGTATGATATTTAAAATAATACACATAAAAGGAGGGTGCATGCGAACCAACATTGTCATTGATGAAGATCTGATGCGGGAAGCCATGGCGTTGACCGGGGTCAAGACGAAAAAGGCCGCGGTGGAGACGGGCTTGAGGTTGCTGGTGCAGATCAAGAAGCAGGAGCGGTTGAAATCGTTGCGCGGTAAACTGCACTGGGATGGTGATTTGGATGCCATGAGGGCGGATGCATGATCCTGGTGGACACTTCGGTGTGGATCGATTACTTCAACGGCCACCCGTCATGGCAGACTGATCGTCTCGACGATTTCCTGTCGCGTGTTCCCATCGTGGTGGGAGAGCTGATCCTAACTGAAGTGCTCCAGGGGTTCAGGTCCGACCGGGATTTTCAAACGGCCAAGGGGTTCATGCAGGCCCTGGTCTTTCGCAGTATGGGGGGATACGCCATGGCCGTTCAGAGCGCGGAAAATTACAGGCATCTCCGAAAAGCCGGAGTCACCGTGAGAAAGACGATCGATGTCATCATCGCCACTTTTTGCATCGCTGAAGACTTGCCGCTCCTGCACGATGATCGGGATTTTGATCTCATCGGTGCTCATCTGCCGTTGAAGTCTGTCCGGTAGCGCCATTTGGCCGTTTTTTACGAAAGCCGGAGCATCACGGCGCCGGCCACGGCCCACCCGAGCGCCAGCACCGTGGCGACCATCAGGATGCCGCCGGTGACAACGTGCCAGAAGGACTCTGGCCGCCGCTCGCTGTAACCCACCAGGAATGCCAGGACCGCCCCCGCCAACAGTCCGCCGCCGTGGGCCCAGTTGTTGATCCCCGGCAGCAGGCCGATCAGCACCAGCCCCACGATCCAGCCCGATGTCTGTCGGAAAACCACCCGGCCGTAGATGCCGCCACGGCGCTTGCCGTAGTAGATGGCGGCCCCGATCAGGGCGCAGAGACCGGCCGAAGCCCCGATGGTCAGGGCGACGCCGGCCAGGTAGGAGGCATAGAACCCGGCGGCGGCGCCGAGGGTGTAGATGGTGAACATTCGGAAGATACCGAATTGGCGGGCAATCAGCGGGGCAAGCTGGTTCAGGGCCGCCATGTTGAAGAAGATGTGCAGCAGCCCGCCGTGCAGGTAGCCGGCGGTGAGCAGGGACCACCAGCGGCCGAGGCGCTCGATGGGAAAGGTGCCGCTGGCGCCCAGGAGGATGAGACTTTCCGTGTTGGGCGACAAGAAGCGCAGGGGGTTGGCCGAGAGCCGCACGCCCCCGGGGTTGAGCAGAAGCGAAAGCCCGAACACGATCACGTTGAGCCAGATCAGGCCGCGCACGAAATCCTCGGGGCGGCTCAGCCAGCGCACCAGGGCCCCCAGCAGGTGCAGTCCGGCCGGATGGGGCAGCCCGCAGTAGGGGCAGCGGGTTTCGCCGCGGCTGACCAAGCGACGGCAGCGCGGGCAAAGAAGCGAAGCGGATGGGTCGGTCACGGTGACCACCTTTCAACGGATCTTTGAATTCTTCAAAAAAGGTGCCTCGCCGCGTCAGGCATGGATACCGCCTTGCGGCGAGGTAGCGATACCACCAAATGGACACCAGCGCCAGGGCGACGCCTAGCGCAATCCAAATCGCACACGCCGACCCGCCTCCGGGTCTTCGGCCGTTTCAACCTTCGGCTCCAGCAGGAACACCCGCTCGGCCGGCGGCGGGATGGAGAAGCGGTTTGCAGCGCGGTGGTCATGGGGCGCTTCTCCTTTTTTGCAGGATAAAGACCGGAAAGACGGGACTTGATCAAGCATACAGACGCCCCGGGTGAAAAGGCAAAAGGTTTGCTGGCCGTTTCGGCGGCCTCGAAACGCGGACCCCATCGCGAGGCTGAAGCGATTCGACATGTTGGAAAACCATTGACCCCTCCGGTCGATGATGTTAGAAAAACTGACTTGTGCGGGAGGGATGGCCGAGTGGTTTAAGGCGGCGGTCTTGAAAACCGTTGAGCGAAAGCTCCGTGGGTTCGAATCCTACTCCCTCCGCCAACGACGCTACGGAGAGATGGCCGAGTCGGCTGAAGGCGCTCGCCTGCTAAGCGAGTGTGCGGGTAATACTGCACCGAGGGTTCGAATCCCTCTCTCTCCGCCACCTTGCCTGCTAGGGCCCGGCCGGATTTCCGGCCGGGCTTCTTTATGCGGCGGCGCTGTCCCGGTCCTTGTGGAGGCCTTTGCCCAACGGTGCCTGAAAGCTGGTAAGCGTCGATTCGGTTGCTTTTTCAACCTGGAGCCGGTATAAAAATTGCAGCGGGAAAACCCCGCCATTGCTGTTTTAGTGCCCGGAGTTCATTGCCGCCGTGCCGCGGATAGGAGGATGCATGGCCGACGTATCGCGCTGGGATTGGGAGATCGGCACCAAGGCAATCCCCTTCGATGCCTGGAAGGCCGATTTCGCCTGGGTGGAAGAACCTTACGTGAGCCCCGATGGCGAGCGGATCGCCGCCGTGGTCAACCTCGACGATGCCCAGTTCAGTGTCTGCGTCAACGGCCGGGCCTGGGAAGGGGTGTTCGACAAGGCCTGGTACCTGCGTTTTTCCCATGACGGCCGTCTCAGCGCCCTGGTGTCCGAGGACGGGGAATGGACCGTGGCGGTGGACGGAGAGACCTGGCCGGAGCGCTACGGCTACGTCTGGAACACTTTGTTCAGCGCCGACGGCGCCCGCGTTGCCGTGGCGGCCCAGCAGGACATGGCATACGCCATGGTCCTGGACGGGGTCATGTGGGAAAACCGCTTTGCCAACATGACCCACTTTGCCATCAGCCCCGACGGCCGACACACCGCCGCCACGGTCCAGGTCAAAGAGACCGGCGAGGCGGACATTGCCCGCTTCCAGGCCGGCTGCTATTCGGTCGCCGTGGACGGGGATGCCTGGGACAGCGTCTTCACCAACGTGTGGAATCTGGCCTTCAGCCCCGACGGGGCACACCTGGCGGCCGAGGTACGCCAGGGGCTCTACGACTACACCATCGCCGTGGACGGCCGCCCTTGGGAGCGCTGTTTCTCCAGTGTCTGGCAGCCGGTCTTTCACCCCGTATCCGGCGCGGTGATTGCCCCGGTGCGCCTGGAGGGCCAGTGGACCGTGGCTGCCGACGGGGCGCCGATCTGGCCCCGGCGTTTTGTCCAGGTTTGGCACCAGCAGGTGAGTCCCGACGGGCAGCGCCTGGCGGCCATCGTTTCGCCGCGCTACGGTTACTGGACCCTGGCCGTGGACGGGGTCCCGTGGCGCACGACGGTCAACGAGATGGTCATGGACCTGCGCTTCAGCCCGGACGGCCGCCGCCTTGCCGCCGCGGCCAAACACGACGGCCGCTGGACCCTGCTGGTGGACGACCGGCTCTGGAGTCAGCGCTTCGACCAGATCCGCCCGCCGGTCTTCAGCCCGGACGGCCGCCTGGTGGCAGCGGTGGTGGAAACCGAGGGGCGTTTCGGCTTGGTCGTGGACGACCGCCGGTTGCCCCAATCCTACGAAGCCCTTTGGCAGCCGGTGTTTTCTCCCGACGGCACCCGGGTGCTGGTGCGGGGTATCGAAAAGGGGACCTATCGGCGCCAGGTACTTGCCGTCGATCAACTGCTCGCATAAGGAAAAGGCCATGCACGCGATATACGGATGGGTCACCGGGCCGTTGACCTGGATCGCCTTTTTGCTCTTTTTCGGAGGCCTGCTCTATCGGCTGGTGCAGTTGCTGATCCTCGTGAGGCGCAAGGAGCCGTTTATCTTCAGCTACATGAGTCTCAAATACAGTCTGCGCTCGATTCTGCACTGGATTCTGCCCTTCGGCACGGTCAACTGGCGCCTGCATCCCGTGATGACCATCGTGACCTTCGCCTTTCATATCTGCCTGCTGGTGGCACCGGTCTTCCTGATGGCCCATGCGATTTTGTTCGAGGAAGCCTGGGGCTTCGGCTGGCCGAGCCTGCCAGATGTCGCCGCCGATTGGATGACGCTGATCGTCATTGCCGGCGCCGTTTTTTTCCTGGTGCGGCGCATCGTTCGGCCGGAGGTGCGCTTTGTCACCTCGACCTCCGACTACGTGCTGCTGGCCGTGGTGGCCGCGCCGTTTGTCACGGGTTTTATCGCCTACCACCAGCTTTTCGCCTACCGCTGGATGCTGGTGGCCCACATCGTCTCGGGGCAGGTCATGCTGGTGGCGATTCCCTTCACCCGTTTGGTGCATATGCTCTTTGCCCCCTTGACCCGGGCCTACACGGGCAGTGAGTTCGGCGGCGTGCGGCACGCCGTCGACTGGTAGCCGGTCCGGGAGCAGACCATCGAAACTTCCGGCTCCGGACTTTCTTCATGAGGAGATTGCATCGTGGCGCAACCCGCCAAAAGCGAAGCCAAGCAGATTGTGGATAACGGCATCGAAAAAGGGGCCGCCGGGCTCACCGAAGACCGGATCCAGGCGGTGATCAACCGCGTGATCAAGGGGGAGAGCGGGGCGCGGCTCAAGGTCTACGTGGATACCTGCGTGCACTGCGGACTCTGCTCAGAGGCCTGTCACTACTACCTTTCCCACGACAAGGACCCCCGGTATTCGCCGGTGGCCAAGGTCAAGCAGACCCTCTGGGAGATGATTCGCCGCAAGGGACGGGTCAGCGTGGACTTCATGCGCCGGGCGGCGGAAATCGTCCACACGGAGTGCAACCTGTGCAAGCGCTGCGCCATGTACTGCCCCTTCGGCATTGACATCGCTTACCTGATGATGGTGGTGCGGCGCATCGTGCACCTGCTGGGCATGACACCGCAGTACATCCAGGACACGGCCCACAGCCACGCGGCAGTCTCCAACCAGATGTGGGTTAAGCCGGACGAGTGGCCCGACACCTTGCAGTGGCAGGAGGAGGAAGCCCGGGGCGAAATTCCCACCCTGCGCATCCCCCTGGAAAAGGAGGGGGCCGATATCATGTACTCGGTCATCGGCCCCGAGCCCAAGTTCCAGGCCCAGTTGATCTACCAGGCGGCGGTGATCATGGACGTGGCCGGGGTCAACTGGACCATGCCGGCCACCGCGGGCTGGGACAACAGTGACATGGCCATGTTCACCGGCGACAACGAAGTGATGGGCCGCATCAAGCGGGAGCATTACGAGACCGCGGCCCGGCTGCGGGTACGCCGCATCGTTATGGGCGAATGCGGGCACGCCTTCCGCTCGGTCTACGACGTGGGCAACCGCTGGCTTGGGTGGCGCATCCCGCCGATTCCCATCATCCATGCCATCGAATTCTACCACGAACTGCTCACCGCCGGAAAAATCCGCGTGGCCAAGAAGTTCAAAACCCCGGTGACGATCCACGATCCATGCAACGTGGTGCGCGGCGGTGGACTACACCGCATGGCCCGGGATCTGGCCCATGCCTTGTGTGAAGAGGTGGTGGAGATGTACCCCAACTGCGAGCACAACTACTGCTGTTGCGCCGGCGGGGGGGTGATCAACTGTGGACCGCCCTGGAAAAACAAGCGGATCGAGGGCAATCGGGTCAAGGCCGACCAGCTCGCCGATGCCAAGATCCGCGGGGCCAAGGTGCTTATCGCCCCCTGTCACAACTGTCACAGCGGCCTGGAAGACATCAACCATGCCTACGAGTTGGGTCTGGATATCAAGTTTTTCGGCGATATCATCTACGAGGTGATGGAAAAGCCGGAGGCATAAGGAGACTCAATGAAACGATTCGTCACGGTGTTGCTGGCCGTTGCCGTGGGGTGGTTGTGGGCGACGGCGCCCCTGGCCCAGGAAGACATGGAAACGGTGCCCAACGATGCGTTCACCTCGCCGCAGCGCCCCCCGGCGGTGTTTGTCCACGACGCGCACAACGAGGCCGCCGGCATCGACGAATGCAACCGATGTCACCATGTCTACCGCGAAGGCCAACTGGTGCCGGACGAGTCGAGCGAAGACTACCGCTGCAGCGACTGCCATGCCGAAACGGCCGCCGACGACGGAATGCCGGCCCTGATGGGGGCCTTTCATGGCAACTGTAAACAGTGCCACCTGGAGCTGGAAAATGGGCCCGTCATGTGCGGCGAGTGCCACCAGCGCCCATGATGATTGACCCGTAACGAATGAGCAGTGACCGAACTTCCAACGCTGCAACCGCATGGAGGCTGCCATGCCGAAGAAAATCCTTATCGTCGAAGACGATCCGGTAATCGTGAAATACCTCCAGGCCGTGTTCAGCGACAACGGGTATGCCACCTGCACGGCGGGCACGGCGGCCGAGGCCATGGACGTGGTGCTGGCTGAAAAGCCGGACCTGGTCACCCTCGATCTGCAGTTGCCCGGCGAGTGGGGGCCGCGGTTTTACCGCAAGCTGCGCCAGGACGATACCCTGCGCGACATCCCGGTGATCGTGGTCAGCGGCATCGACGGCGATCATGCCATCAAGGGGGCCATCGCCTTCGTCAAAAAGCCTTTCGATCCCGAGAAGCTCATCGGGATCGTCAAGAACACCATCGGCTGAGGGGCTCCAGCCCCGCCGCGCCTTTCCCTCCGCCGGGCCATTGGCTCTTGTCTGGGGTGCCAAATCGTGTTATTTCAACCAGCGTTTTTCCGTTCCTGGGCGCCAGCGCCGGGCCGGGCCGCAGCCCGAAGAATGCCGGGGCCGCTGTCGCGTTGTGTTGAAAAGCCAGCTTTCACAAAGAGGAGAGACGGCCATGGACCGCAACAACATGAGCACGCCCATCGTTCTGGTCATTCTGGCGGGAATCCTGATGCAGGTGCTGCTGATCTTCGCCGACAGCCGCCCCATGCCCCACCGCACGGCCATCGCCTTCTCCAAGGCCTACTTCCAGCTTGATCCGGCCATGGGCAACTTCCTTTGCACCGACCTGCGCGGCGATGAAGAGGCCGACCCGGTGGCCCTCCTGCGCGAGCGGCGCTTCGACGAGGCCCGCGAGCGCGGTTTTCCGTCCAACATGATCCGCGCCAACCTTTACCACGTGGACTCACGCACCGAGTTGAGCGAGGATGGCGACCAGGCCCTGGTGCATATCACCGCCTTGCGCCGCACCGCCATCAACCCCGTCTTCGCCTGGGTGGCCCGCTTGTTTTCCATCGGCGAGAGCCATCACCTGGAAGAAACCCTCGAGCTGGTGAAAGAAGAAGGGACTTGGAAGGTTTGCGGCAACCCCTTCGGTCTGGCTGACCTCGCCACCTGATCGAATCTTTGTTTACGGCCTCGGCTGTGGATGTTTCAGCGGCCGTCGCAGGCCGCCTGACGCCCTTCCAAAATGGACCCTGTCTACATCCAGCTTCGGGAGCGCGCCTGCCGGATCGTTTCCGCTTGCCCCCTCCCTAGATTCTATCGTGACTGTGCCGATGCCTGCGCCTGGTCCCGCAATTTCTACGCCACCGATCCGGTCATTGCCCGCCTGCGGCGTTTCGTGACGGCCAAGCTCAGCGACGATTTCGGTCACGGCCTGCGCCATGCCGCCAAGGTAACCCTGGACGCCGGCGCCCTGGTGGTGGCGGAAAGAGGGGGTGGGCGACAGGTGGATGGCGGCCTGGCCGCTGCGGTGCGCCACGTCCAGTGCGCCGGCCTGCTGCATGACATCGAGCGCGTTCGGCCCGATCACGCCCGGGCCGGCGCGGACTTTGCCCAGCGGCTTCTGAAGCAGTTTCCCCTGTCTGCCAGGGCGGTGGAAGACATCAGCAGCGCCATCGGCAACCACGAGGCCTTCAAGGAGGTCATCGCGCCGGCCACTGCCGCCGCCGGTTTGATCGACGCCTGCCTCTACGACGCGGACAAGTTCCGCTGGGGGCCGGACAATTTCACCGACACCATCTGGAACATGCTCGCCTTCGGCCGCGTTCCGCCGGCGGTCTTCGTGCGCCACTACCCGAGGGGCATGGAAAGCCTCGAGCGCATCCGCGGCACCTTCCGTAGTTCCACCGGCCGGCGCTACGGGCCCGAGTTCATCGAAATCGGCATCGAAATCGGCTGGCGCCTCTACGACGTGATCCTCGACGAGTTCGCGCCTGTGCTGTAGGCTGCCGTAAAGACATCCGTGCGCCGGGGCAGGCCTGGCAGGTGCGACAAGCCCGACGCGTCAGACCCTGCCGGGCCGGTCGATGCCAATGACAAGGAGCGAGCAATGAGCGCCGAGCTCTGGATCGCCTACCTGTTGGCGGTGACGATCGTTTTGATCATTCCGGGGCCGACGATCATCCTGGTGGTCAGCCAGGCGGTGACCTGTGGGCGCAGGTCGGTGGTACCGCTGGCCGCGGGGGTGGTGCTGGGCGACTTCACCGCGATGACGCTCTCTCTCCTGGGGCTGGGCGCCGTCATGAGTGCATCCGCCGCCCTGTTCACGGTATTCAAGTGGATCGGCGCACTGTACCTCATTTATCTGGGCATCCGTTTGTGGCGGGCAGATCCGAAAAGAGAGTGCTTCGGGAGCCCCCTCTGCATCTCATCGGTTGGACTTTTCAAAAGCGCCTTCATTGTAACGGCCTTGAACCCCAAGAGCATTGCCTTTTTTGTGGCATTTTTGCCGCAGTTCATCAGCCCGTGCAAACCGGTGGCGGGTCAACTCATCCTGCTGGGCGGCACCTTTCTGGTATTGGGCGCCGTCAACGTCGCGCTTTACGCCTTGTTTGCCAGCCGGTTGAGGGCGGCCATCCGCAGGACCACGGTCCGCAAACGGCTGAATCGCTGCGGCGGCACTGCGCTGATGGGAGCCGGCTTTCTCGCTGCCGGCATACAGCGCAGCGGCTAGCGGCCGAGGCTGGAGCGGCTCGGGCGTTACTGCCAGCTCGTCACCCGCCGTTACGGGTCCTGGGTGCGGTTGGGAACCGTGTTCACCGACGCGGTTTTTTGGAGACGGGCCTGCCATCGGTGAGAAGTTTCTGCGGCCGGTGCATGCGTTGCGTGACGGCTTGTCCGGCCGGGGCCCTGACCGGCGAAGCTTGGCACCCGGGGGTGGCGCGGGAGCGAATCCTGGATGCGAGCGTCTGGGACCAGTGGAAAAAACACTACCGCCGGTACCGTGACGGGCATACCTGCGGCATCTGCTCGGCGGTGTGCCCCTATGGTCAGAAGGTGCTGAAACGGGAAACCCGCCTCAGACCGTCGCCCGGGACAACCAGGCGGCCAGCAGCGGGGCGATGAGCGCTCCCTGGGCGATCCAGTTGAAGTGGTCGGTGTTCTGGAACTCGGGAATGTCCAGCAGGCGGAGCTTGAGCCGGTTCTGGGGCAGCTTGTCGGTGAAGTAGCGGGCGGCCGCCAGCGGGGCGTAGGTGTCGGCGGGAAAGCAGAAGGAGAGTACCGGGCAGCCCACCACGGCCAGGGTGCCGTCGTAGTCGTAAGGATCATCCCTGAAATTGAACAGGTTGGTGCGGGCGATGCGGCTCCAGTCGTTCATCAGGCGCCGGGCCTCCCTACCGCCGAAGCCGAAGGTGCGGCCGGGAAAGTAGCCCATCAGGGCCGCGGCGGCCTGGATGACGAAAGAGCCCCAGTAGATGGCCCGGCGCCGGGCCGGCGGAAACCCGCGGTAGTAGGGCGAACTGCAAGCGAGCTGAATGATGCCGGCGGCGGGCGGCTGGTAGCGGGCGGCGTACAGGGTAACGAGTTGGCCGCCGAGGCTGTGGCCGGCCAACACCAGGGGCAGATTGGAGAAATTGGCCTGGACGTACGCCACCGCCTTCTTGAGGTCTTCATTGATCAGGGCCGAGTAGCCGAAATCGGTATGCCGGCCGGGCACCAACGGGCTTCGGCCGTGGCCGCGCAGTTCGTTGAGCACCACGGTGATGCCGTGGCGGGTGAGCGCCCGGGCAAAGGCGGCGTAATAGTCGGCCCGAACCCCCAGGGCCGGGACAAAAACCATCACCCCGGCCGGCCGTGGCGCCGGCAGAATCAGCAGGTTGGCGTTGTCGATGGCCACGTGGGTCATCTCACCCGATTGATCCGTCATTTCTGCCTGCCCGCTCCTTCCGGTTTCTAGAATCCAACTTTCGGCGCTGCCCGATCGGCCGCGTCTTCGTTTCCGAAAAACTCCGCCTGGCGGAAGCCGGACACCCCGGCCACGATGTTGCTCGGAAACGACTCCACGGCGAAAAGGCGGCCGATGGCCCGGTCGAGGTCGCCTTCCAGGCGCGCGCTCGGCGGGTTGGTCCGTTTGCAGGGTCTGGCTGCGCAGCTCGGTGAGCTTCTCCAGCATACCCCGCGCTCGTGGTCCAGGTAGCCCCGTACGGTTTGGATCAGGTTGACCCGGCGCTTGAGCTGGACCTCGATGCCGCTCCAGCCCTCCTTGACCATGTTGCGCAGCCGCACCAGGACGACGATCAGGGCGGTCATGGCATGATCCTTTCAGCAAAACCAAATGACAATGCGCCGGTTTTGCGGAATCGGGTCAAGCCCGGCGAAGGATTTTCATTCACTGGCATTGACGTGCAAGGATTGGTCATATAAGTTAGCTAATCATGTAAAGGTTCGACGTTCGGATTACGCTTTTGGGGCGAAACCATGGAACCGCTGCAATGCAACATTCATGAAGCCAAGACCCGGCTATCTCAACTTATCCAGGAAGCCCTCAAGGGCAGGGACGTGGTGATCGCCAAGAGCGGCCGGCCGCTGGTCCGGCTCCAAGTCCTGCCCGGCGCCGCGGGGGAGCGTGTCATCGGCCGGCAAAAAGACCTTGTGATCTGCATGGCCGAAGACTTCAATGCCGTCCTGGATGATTTCGAGCCGTACATGCCCTGATTGCCGCCGGTGATAAAGAAGATTCTTATAGACACCCAAGCCTTTCTGTGGATTGCCGGCGACGACCCGCGCCTAGGCGCCGCCGCGCGCCAGGCGTTTCTGGAACCGACGCACCGGCTTTTTCTCAGCATGGCCAGTCTCTGGGAGATGGCCATCAAAATCAGCCTCGGCAAATTGGCGCTCCAACCTGACTGGCCGCAACGGATTGACGCCGAAATGATCGCCAACGGTATCCTCTGGCTGCCCATCGAACCCGAGCACTGCGTTGCCGTATCGACGCTACCGTTTCATCACCGCGACCCCTTCGATCGTCTGCTTATCGCCCAAGCCCTGGTCGAGGACTTGGCCGTCATGACCGCCGATCCGCTTTTTTCAGCATACGGCATTAAATGCATCTGGTAAGGCGTCAGGCGCGGCGCTACGGCTCAAGGCGCCCTGGCGCCGGCACGGCCGCGGCCAGCGCCTTGAAGGCTTCCAGGCCCTCGGCCGCGACCCGGGCCTTGGCTTGGAGCACGTGCTGAAAATAGGCGGCGTCGTCCCTGTCGGCGACATTCAGGGGGCGATCCACGAACCACAGGCGGTTGTGGACCCGGCTGAAGACCGCCAGCGGGCCGTAGTGTATTCCGCCGTCCCGGCGCTCCAGGCGGCCGCAGATGTGGTGATGGACAGACGCGAAAGCCGTCGGTGGCGGTTGCCAGCCCAGCAGTTGGGCCAGCAGGTCCAGCGCCTCGATGACGCCTTCCGGATAGCGCGAATCGAGCGAGGCGGCGCCGTCAAAGGCGATGGCCGAGACGTCGGCGGCGGTGTAGTTCAGGTCGAGGCGGGCGACGGCGGCGCTGCGGAACCGGTCCACGGTGGCGGCCTTTTTGGAAACAACGACATCGCCGTCGTTGAGGATGCGCCGGATGTTGCGGATGCTCACCATCTCCTTGACCGTCGGGCTCTTGCGCAGGGCCACGTCGTCCACCGTGGTGCGGTAGAGGGGCAGGTCGTTGTCGAGTACCAGCACGAGGTCCGCTTCGTCTTTCGGGGGCAGGTAGAGTTCGAGGTCCCGTTCGTGGCGCACCTGCCACCCGGCCGCCTCCAGCAGTTGGCGCATGGCCGGCTTGTCGATGCGCCGGGTGCTGTCCGGGCCGCCGCTCACGGATTCCACCACCCGGGCCGCAAGGCGGTCGATATCGATCTTGCGTTTGAGGTTTTCTTTGAATCCCATGGCCGTCTCCCTGCCGTTAGGGTGGATCCGGTGCACCGGGAAACCGTGACGCGGCCGGTTGCCCGGGGGTGATGGGGGGAAGGTTGCGGGCGACTGGAAAACTATCAGATTCCGGCCCGCTGCGCAATTGTCCCGCTCCGGGCCACCGGTCCCTGTCAGGGCAGCGTCCAGATGGGCGCTTGTCAGCGCCGTGCCGGGCGGCAGCCCCCCGGTTGACGCGGGCGGGAGCGTGGTCTAAAGGTCTTCTTTTCGAACAGGGAAGGGAACCTCACATGGGCGGCAGTTTCACCACCATCACGCTCGGGTGCAAGGTCAACCAGTACGAATCCGAAGCCCTGGCGCGCCGGCTCGTCGACCACGGCTGGCGCCGGGCCGACGGCCCGCCGGTGGACCTGTGCCTGATCAACACCTGCACCGTCACCGGCCGGGCCGCCATGCAAAGCCGCCAGGCGGTGCGTCGGGCCAAGCGCCAGGGCGCCGGGCGGATCGTGGTCACCGGTTGCTACGCCCAGGTGGAACCGGAGGCCCTGACAGCCATCGAAGGGGTGGACCTGGTGGTGGGGCACAGCGAAAAACACCGCATCCCCGCGCTGGTACAAGGCTTGCAGGAAAAGACGGCGCGCCGGCCGGCCGAGGCGGTGGTCGCCCCCCGATCGCCTGCCTGGCCCTTCGAGGCGGTCTGCGATGCCGTGGTGGGCGGGCGCACCCGGCCCTTGCTCAAGATCCAGGACGGCTGCGATGCTTTTTGCACCTACTGTATCGTGCCCTACGCCCGGGGGCGCAGCCGCAGCCTGCCCGCCGAAAACGTGCTGGCACGCATCGCGGATCTCGGGGCTGCCGGCTACCACGAAGTGGTGCTCACCGGCATCCATCTGGGCCGCTACGGCAGGGATCTGACCCCGGCATCCACCCTGGCCGGCCTGCTGCGGCGCATCGATGCCGCCGGAGACATTGGACGCTTCCGGGTCAGCTCGGTGGAGCCCCAGGAGTTTGATTCGGCCCTCATCACCGCCCTGACCGGATCGCCGCGCTGTTGCCGCCACTTTCACCTCCCCCTGCAAAGCGGCGACGACGAGATCTTGCGGCGCATGGGAAGGCCCTACACCGGGACGGATGTGGCCGACCTGGTGCTTACTTTCACCCGCGCGGTGCCCGGGGCTGCCGTGGGGCTGGATGTACTGGTGGGGTTTCCCGGCGAAACGGAGGCGGCTTTCGAGCGTACCTATCAAATGGCGGCCAAGTTGCCCCTTGCCTACCTGCATGTGTTTCCCTTTTCGCCGCGAGCCGGCACCCCGGCCGCCCGCATGGCCGATCCGGTTCCCGATGGCGTTGTCAGCAGCCGTTGCGCGCGGCTGCGGCGCCTCGGGCAGCGCAAGCGCCTTGATTTCTATCGACGGTTCGTGGGCCGCCAGGCCGCCGCCCCGGTGGAAGGTCGCCGCGATCCGCGGACCGGCCGCCTGAAGATCGTTACCGACAACTACCTGCCGGTGCTTTTTGACGGGCCTGACGCGTTGATGGAGACCCTGGTCACCGTGCGCATCGAGGCCGTGGATGCCCGCGGGAGACTGGTCGGTCGGCTGGATTGATACTCGAAGACCGCCAGCCTACTATGGTCTTGCGAAAAACCGGCTCGCCGCACTGGGTCGCGTCCTGGCGCGCGGCTACCTGGAGATCATCCGCAACACGCCTCTGCTGGTGCAGCTCTTTTTCGTCTATTTCGTGATGGCCCCGATTCTCGGGATCCAGGCCTTCCCCTCGGCCGTACTCGCCCTGAACCTTTTCGAGGGGGCCTATGCCTTGGAGATCTTTCACTCCGGCATCGTCTCGGTGCCCCGGTGTCAATGGGAGGCGGCCCGCAGCCTGGGGCTGTCCACCTGGCAGGTGTACCGGTTCCCCCAGACCCTGCGCTGGATCCTGCCGCCGCTCACCGGATAGGGGATCTCGCTGGCCGTGGGGAAAAGATCCAACTGACGGTGCTGCGAGACGAGCCGCCGCCGGCGGGCGGCCCCCAGACGTTCGAGACGCACTCCGGTTTTCAGCACGGCCGTCGCATTTCCAAAAGGGCCGGTGGGCCAGCCGAAAAACAGCGGGAGAAATGGATTCCGTCCTTGACGGCGTCGCCGTTTTGAGCTTGCATTTACGTTAACGTAAGGTTTGTGCGCACGTTTTTGGCACCTGGCAACCCCGGAAGATGGGAGAGGACCTGCAAGCCGTGGCGGCCAAGCTGCGCCGGCGGCTGGCGCAGTTGGAAGAAGGCCATCCCAAAGGCGGCTGAAGCCGCAGCCTGTTACCAAGGAGGTCAACCATGTTTGATTACCTGCTTTCCGAGCCGGCCCGGGGCCTGGTGGAAGAGGTGCGGGACCTGGTGCGCTGGGTGCCGCGGGAGATGGTTTTGGCCATGGACCGCGACGAGATCCGGTTCCCCAAAGAGTTTTTGCAGGAGGCGGGCCGGCGCAACCTCATGGGCTGCCGCTACCCGCGCCGGTGGGGCGGCCGCGACCTGGACTGGGTGAGCACCTGCGCCGTGATGGAAGAGGTGGGCACGCTGGGCTATATTTTCGCCTGCGTTTTCGGGGTGGGGGCCGAGCTGGTCTGCGATGCCATCATCCAGCATGGCAGCGACGCCCAGAAGGAAAACTACGTCAAGCCGTTGCTGGCCGGCGAACGCTTTGCCGCCGAGTGTCTCACCGAGCCGAGGGGCGGCAGCGATTTTTTCGGCACCACTACCACGGCTGAACGCCAAGGCGACCATTTCATCCTCAACGGCCAGAAACGGTTCATCGTTGGCGCCGAAGGTGCCGATTTCTTCCTGGTCTACGCCCGTACCAACCCCAACGCCCCGGCGCACAAGGCCCTGACCTGTTTCGTGGTCGACCGTGGCCCCGGGGTGGAGACCGCCTATCGCTACGGCTTGATGGGCTGCCGCGGCGGGGGGGCCGGACGGGTGGTGTTCCGCGACGTGAGGGTGGGGCCGGAGCACATCGTCGGTGAGCTGGACGGCGGCTACGCGGTCTTCAACACCATGATGATCCCCGAGCGCCTCGGCACGGCGGCCATGACCATCGGGGCGGCCCGTCCGGCGCTGGACGTGGCCACCGGCTACACCACCCGGCGCAAGGCCTTCGGCTCCACCATTAACCAATTCCAGGGGGTCAGCTTCCAGGTGGCCGAAGCCGCCATGCTGCTGGACGCGGCCCGGGCCATGATCTACACCACGGCCCGGGCGGTGGACACCGGGCAGCCGACGAACCTGGTCCGTCGCCTGGTTTCGGAAACGAAAAAGTTCGTCACCGAGGCCTGCCAGAAGGCGGCTCACAACAGCATGCAGGTCATGGGCGGCATCGGCTACACCGACATTTTCCCGGTGGAGCGCGTCGTGCGCGACCTGCGCCTGGCCTCCATTTGGACCGGCACCAGCGAAGTGATGAGCATGATCACGGCCCACGAGTGGTACCGGGAGTACGCCCAGCGCCGCTCCGGCCAGGTCGCGCGCGACTTCGAGTCAGACGCCGCCTCGTCGGACGCGGTGGAGGAAAAAATATACGAGTGAGACCGGCGGGGCCCAGAGGCCCGGCCGGTCAGCGGACCCAGGAAAAGAGGGCCGTGGCCAGGATCAGGACCACGATGCCCCAGAGGCGGCAGGTGCGGTCATTGGCTTTCTCCAGAAACCAGTTTGTAAACCACTGGCCGAGATTCTGCAGGTTGAAGGCGAACGTGGCCGCTTTGGTGAAGGCCAGGAGGCCCAGCAGCCGCACGAACCAGGGGTAGTGGCTGACGCCGGCGGCCACGATGAGCGCCAAACCGAACAGCGCCGGCCAGACGGCCACCAGGCGTGGATCGGCCTGGCGCAACAACCCCTTGATGACGCCGCGGGTCTCCTCGGTGTACAGGATCAGGCAGACGCCCACCGACAGCCAGAGAATGCTGATGACATAAAGAATCCATTCCATTGTAACGCCCTCCAGTTTGCCGTAACGTTAGCACGCTTCAGGCCCTCGTCACTTTAAGAAACATCATGGGCGGCTCCTGTCCTGCCGCCGGAAAGTTCTCCCAGGAGCTCTTCCACCGCGGCGCATTCCAGCCCGAAGGGCAGGTAGCCGGCGTAGCCGAGGATCGGCATGGCAAAGAGCTCGAAGCGCTGCACGTAGGGCACCGTGTAAGTCCACCCCACTAGGCTGCCCGCGTTCCACATTTCCCAGAAAAAGCCGCACACCAAGGCGGCCGCCGCCGATGTGACCACCGGTGACCAGTGGCCCCGGGTCGGCTCGCCCAGCAGGTGCCGCCGACCCCAGAGGGTTTGCACCGAGGCCACCACCCCCAGCGGCGCCACCCAAACCAGGGCAAATAGCTGGTTCGGCCAGGCGGCGATTGCCGCCAGGGCCGCGGCCGCCAGAACCAGGACCGCCGCCGCCGCGCGCCGGGGGCTGCGCGGGACCGGGGCCGGCCAGCCGTCCCAGCCGCGGCGAAACAGATCGAAACCGGCCAGCCAGTCCCGGGTGCCCAGCACCGCCGGCAGCACCGTGGCAAACGAGGCGGTGGCCAGGAGGCTGTAGGTCACGGCGCCGTATTCGGCGCCCGTGTAGTACCAGTTTTGCACGAAGCGGTTCAAATACTCGAAAAACCACCAGAAAACGGCGCTGCCGGCAAACAGGAACGCCAGGTGCCGCCGTTGGTGGGTCAGCATGCAGCGGCCGGTGCGCCGGTAGGCCAGGGCGTTGACCACGGCGATGTAGCTCAGCCAGAGGGGGACGAAGGTATGGGGCTGGCCGGCGGCGAACCAGTCAAAGCGCATCCAGGCCAACACCCAGCT
>Ga0136651_10000088_pt1 | contig 40661 bp, 47 predicted proteins | sample Mar14236cmmetaG_FD_94867 | JGI IMG/M metagenome (GOLD analysis project Ga0136651, IMG submission 94867) | Marine hydrothermal vent microbial communities from Guaymas Basin, Gulf of California to study Microbial Dark Matter (Phase II) - Marker... ... | reverse complement strand
CGATTACGGTGTCGCTGTACTGCTTAAATTTTTCAACCAGCCAGCCGGCACATTGGTTGTGGGCTTCTGTTCCTGGCACCCGCGGACCGAAAGCCACCTGTTTTTCCACAAAATAATAAGCCGAATCAGCATTAAACAGGGGAACATGTACAGTTTTTCTAACTTTTTCGGTTTTATGTGATTGTGTTGCTTTATGACTTTGGTCACAAGAAGTACCCGCCAGGGCAAACACAATAATGACCAACGCTGCAATAAGTCTTAAATTCATGAGATTGATTTTGAATGGTCAAAAGTAGTTAAAATGTCCTGTTCGGATGCCTGTACTTTGAAAAGTAATTTTGGATATTATTCTCCAAAATCACCAAAGAAAACCGTTTCATTTAAAGGTCTTCGCTCTCTTTGTTCTATTTCAGACTTGTACATATCTTCCGGAAGGTCTTCTGCATTACCGTAATATCCAAAGGCCGTAACTGACGCAGCCTGATAATCATCCGGAATATGAAGCTCTGCAGCTGCTTTCACCGGATCGAAGCCGCTCATTTGATGAGCGTAGATTCCGTGGTTCATGGCTTCGAGGCTCATAAAAGCCACCGCCTGCCCCAGGTCGTATTTAAACATAACGTTTTGTTTCCCGTTCAGGGTAAATGTTTTCTTTGCCAGGTTAACAACCAGCATGGGTGCTTTTCCGGCCCATTTTTGATTCCATTCCACAAGCGATCCCAGGATCTTTTTATACGTTTCATCACCTTTCAGCCCGACAATGAAACGCCACGGCTGTTCGTTAAATGCTGACGGCGCCCACCGGGCTGCTTCCAGCATGCTATTTACTCTTTCTTTGTCTATGGGTTTTTCGTCAAATGCTCTCGGACTCCAGCGTTGTTCGATCAGTATATTGACAGGGTATTTGTTCAGAATTGGTTTTCTCATGATAGTTATTTTGAAAGGATTAATTTTTTTGTTGTCACTACCGAACAGTTTTGTAAAATGACTATATAAATTCCCGGGGGAAGTGATGCTCCGTTCCATTCGTATACATATTGTCCGGCGTTCAGCTTACCGGAAGCTACCGTAGACACCAATTTTCCGGATAGATCCCTGATAGAGAGCACAACATCGGATGGCCTGTCTAATAAAAATGAAATATTTGTTTCTTCACTGACCGGGTTTGGGTTTATCCTTAAATCCAGCAGGGACGGTAGATTTTTTTCTTCCACCATGCTCAAACATTCATGTGCCGTTACGTATTTTAACTGCCAATGGTTGTTTACCTGTTCTTCCCATATATTGATAAAATACTGGTTGCAACCGATTACTTTCCCGCTGATTATTTTGGGATAACGTACTAAATTATCAGATTTGGAGACATTTTGATAATCTTCAAAAAGTGCCCATACTCCGTAATAAAAAGGTGATGTATAAATATCTGTTGAATCTGCATGCGTGTAAACAATACTACAAATTCCAACGTCAAACCACCTGGTGACCGGAATAATTCCGGAATAAAATTTTGGATAAAAAGGTTCGTTGCGGTCGAATTCCGGTATGTACGTTAAATTGTCCTGGAGATCATAGTGAACCACATGCCAGCTTGTGTCATTAAAATAATCCCAGGAGAGTATTTCCGGTGGACCGATGCCGGTGCAAAAAGAAAGATTCAGACACTGGGAGCCTGTAAAAAGAACTTCCGGTTCGAGCCATCCGTTTTGTTGATTATATTTTCGCACCATGATCCGGGAGCTGTCATTCACCTCTTTTATCCATGCTACAGCAGGAACATCGTACCCCATCCAATCATCATCAGCTTGTATAACAGACGGGAAAGTGCAGTTACCGGAGTCGATCACAACAACTTCTTCTATAATATGCGTGTAAATATTCAATTTTGCATGCATAATCCTGTTTTGCTCCATCCAGACAATTCTTCCGAAATTATTGCAAAGCAGATTCGTTTTTTCTTCTGTTGATTCTGTCAGCGCACGGGGTTCGGTAAAGCCGTTTTCGTTGTATACACGATAAAAAATATTGTTATAACCTTCCTCGTCAGATTCATAAAAAACATAAAACAATGTATCGCCCGATTGGTAATAACTTGTCTCAATCAGTTGTGGGTTTGTGTAATGGACTCCGTTAGTGGTCATGAAAATGTGTGGTTCGTCTGTCTGGTAAAAGTTTTTGTAGTAAATAGCCGTTGAAAGCGTGTCTGGTGATTTCTCCCAGAACATATAGTAATCCGGTTCTTCTAAGGATACATACCTGATCACAGGATTTGTATTATCAGATAACGAATCGGTTATAGCAACCGGATTGCTCCAGTAATCCCACTGACAAAATAACGGACTGGTAATTAAAAAGAAAAGGACAAGAACAGATAAAATCACTTTCGGCAGGTAGGTTTTCATGTTTGGAAGGTTTATGTTACATGCTAAGGTACAAAAGTTCGGTATGCTGGAATAAGTTTTTCTGGTCATACTTTTCAGGTTCATTTAAAACCCCAACTGGTTTTTCAGCTCTTTGATGCGCGACTTACTGACCTGCACGCTGCTTCCGTCTTTGAGAATGACCACTGAACTGTCTTTCCCGTATTTTTCAATTTTCTGGATATTGTTAATGTTGACAATGTGCGACCGGTGTACCCGTACAAACGTATTTTCGGGCAAAGCTTTCTCAAGGTAGTTCATCGTCTCTTTTTTCAGAAATTTTCCTTTGGCTGTAATGATATCCACATAGTCATCCTGTGCTTCGATCCGAACAATTTCCGTTACCGGGATTACATCAATCTTACTGCCTGTCTTAACAAAAATGCGTTCTATTTCGCGTACATCTTCCTTCATCTTGCGGATGAAGTTTTCAGCTTTAGGCTCCGTTTTTTTCTGCTGTATCCGCTCACTTACTTTTTTAACTGCTCCGGCAAAACGCTGTTTCGAAAACGGTTTCATAATATAATCTACAGCATTTAGCTCGAAAGCTTTAATCGCAAATTGGTCGAAAGCCGTGGTAAAAATTATCTCGGGTACTTCGTCCAATAGTTCAATCATTTCGAAGCCCGTCAGTTTTGGCATCTGTATATCGAGAAAAACCAGGTCAGGTTTTTGTTCGTTAATGTTTTTTACGGCATCAAAACCATTATCGCATTCGCCGATCAGTTCAATATGGTCGTGATCTTTCAAAAAAGCTTTGATCAAATCCCTTGCGGGAGCTTCATCTTCAACTATAAGGGCACGCAATTTATTCATAGGAATTAATTTTTAGGGAGTTTCAATATAGCTTTAAATATTTTACCATCGGCTGCAGTCTCAAATAAATCATCGCGTTTATAGATTAACTGCAACCGCTTTTTTATGTTGAGCAGGCCAATGCCCTGGCCTTTCTTCTTCACAGCTTCGGGATCGTATTCGTTACGGATCTCCACAATAAAATAATGATCGTTGGAGGTGCATTTTAACTCAACCAGCACTTCTTCGGTGCTGTTGTACACGCCGTGTTTGATTGAATTTTCGATTAATGGTTGCAAAATCATATTCGGAATATCAAAATCATAGCAATCGTCCAAAATATCCGACCTGAAGTTCAGACGTTTTCCGAATCGTATCTTTTCAATATCCAGATACCTGTTCAGGTTCTCAATCTCCTCCCGCAGGCTGGCTTTTTCATCTTTATCATGGCTGAGCGAATAACGCAGAAAATCAGACAGTTTAACAATCATTTCCTGAGCTGCTTCGGGGTTTGTAATAGTCAGCGAGCTGATCGAATTCAGGCTGTTAAACAAAAAATGCGGGTTGATTTGTGATTTCAGGGCATTCAGTTCCGCTTCCTTCACCAGATTTTGTAATTCGGCTTCCACATTCAGTTTGTCCTGTAAGTCTTCGTAATAAATGATCACGTAATAGAAAAGAACAAAGAAGAGGTAAAAAAAGATGCCTGTGATAGTCCGCCACACCAAACTGTCATTTAAAAACTGTATGTATGATTCATCCAGGCCGTAAAAACTTCTCATAGTAAAATACGAGGTCACAAGCCAGGCTGCAATTATAACTACAGACAACATAAGATGATTTGTAACCAGATCAAAAGCCGATTTTTTTTCACGCAAACTAAACCTGATTACATACCAGAGATTGTATCCTAAAATGGCAAAAGTTGTATTGAATATAACAGCATCAGTAAGACTTATTCGCCACTCTATCTGGTATAAAAAAAGAATGATCCCGGTGTGGATACCGATAATAGCCAGCCATAAAACAAAAAAAGTGATGAGGTAATTTTTATTTTTAGCTATCGGGTTGTGCATATCGCTTCCTTATTCTTTTTATGATGCAGTTCGTTAAAAACTTTTCACTTCTACTCCGCCGAACATGATCATACCGGTAAGCAGCAACACTTTGTTTTCGGCTGCCCCTTCTGGTTTAACGGGCCGTTTATCGGAAATTTCTCCAAACAGCGAAACGGCATCCGATTTCACCTGCCAATCATCGGGAACGATGAGTTTTGTTCCACCGAACATAGTAAATATATCAATAACGCAGCCATCAGGTGATATCTGAGCAGATTTCAGGTTGATCTCGCGTCCGCCAAAAATGGCAGTTAATGTTCCTCCTTTAAAGTTTTGCGAATCGATGCGCAATACACCCCCGCCAAAAATAGCTATATCGCTTATATAATCGGTAGCTATCGAACCATCTTCGTTCCTGATTCTGGCTGCATGATGTCCTTGCTTTCTTCTTCTGCTGATAATGATCAATCCGACAGCTATCAAAGCTCCTGGCCAGAATACCTGGTGCAATCTTACAGTGGCTCCCATAAAACTGGGTACCCAGAAAAGAACGCCAAGCCCCATCAATATGTACCCGGTTGTGCGATGTTCAGGAGAAACAACCAGTATCAAACCGATAGCAATCAGGAATGTTTTCCAGTTCATAATATAGTGCCATAGCGGAAAGTCAATAAGATCAAATGTGCTGAGCATTAGTAATAATCCTGCTGCAATAAGTACAATGGCTGCTACCAGTTTTCTGTCGATTGACGATTTTCTTTCTTCCATTTCAATTCTCTTTACATGGTTCATAATGCAAAACTACGCTGCAACGCCACTAATGTAAATAAAAAATCGGTGAATGGCCGTGTTTGGTCGGTGAACAGGAAAGAGAAATAAATTCATTAACCTGATGTGGAGACAAATTGCTTTCCCACAGCCCCTAACCAGAAGTGCTGGTAAAAGACATCTGAAACCGACTGCTCATATTCATCGAACGATTTACACTTTTTTATACGGTTGAACACTTTATGCGGATCATCAAATGAATACCGCAGAAATCCCCACAATTCCTTCATCACACTGATGGCCTGCAAGCGGTCGTTCATCTTTTTCCTGTAAGCCAGATACAGATCCGTAACAAACTGTTGCACTTTTGTCTTACGGTCACCTTCGAAAATAATTGTTTTGATATCTCCCGGTAAAAACGGATCCATAAGCAATCCGCGGCCAATCATCCAGCGGTAGACTGTAGGGAATTGTTGCTGCAGGTGATGGATATCATCCACTGAAAAAATATCACCGTTGTAAGTAAGAGGAACTTCGCAGATATCGATACATTTCTTAAAAGTTGCTGTGTCTGCTTCTCCCTTGTATAGTTGTTTACCAATGCGGGCGTGGATAATTAATTCCGAAATATCAAATTTGTTGAATACGGGAATCAAATTAAAAATTTCATCAGCCGAATTGTACCCCAAACGGCACTTAACCGAAAACTTCAGCGGTAATTTTCCCTGCATACTTTCCAATATCTCCGTCACCATATCAGGATAAGGCAACATACCCGATCCTCTTTTTTTGTTAGCCACCCGCGGATAGGGGCATCCCAGGTTCCAGTTTACTTCATCAAAACCCTTTTCGGCACAATAAGCAGTAAAACGTATGATCTCATCTGCGTCCTTACTCAGGATTTGTGGTATTAAAGGGCTTTTGCCGTATCGGATTTCATTCAGTTCATCGGAACGTGTAACCAGATTTTTCTTTTTGTAAATACCCGTAAAGAACGGGGTGTATAGCTTATCAACTCCTGTAAAATGCTGTGTAAATATCGTTCTGAAAACGGTTCCTGTTATTCCCTGAAAAGGGGCCAGATAAATTTGAAGAGCCTCATCCATTAGGTGCAAAAATAAGAAAGCTATGGTTTGATACTGCCCTTAATATGTTCGGAATTGTAAAATGAGGTTTAATAATGCTGTTCCACTTTACCGGTAACGGTTGAAGCGCTGCTCGTAATCAGTGTGATTACACCGTCCTCATCAACCAGAAACATTTGCGGAATGCTGTTCACTTTATAGGTTTTGGCAACCGGTGAATCAAAACCTTTTAAATCGCTAAGATGGATAAAATTAAGATGATCATTTTCAATAGCATTCATCCAACTGCTCCTTTCCATATCCAGCGAAACACCGAGTATTTCAAACCCTTTTTGTTTGTATTCGTCAAGCAGGCTAACCAGTTCAGGATTTTCCTCCCGACAAAAAGAGCACCATGAAGCCCAGAATTGTAGGAGCACCAGTTTTCCCCTGTAGTCAGAAAGTGAATGAAGATTATTGTCAACTCCGGCTAAAGTAAAATCGGGCGCAATATTTCCAACTTCAACCCCTCCCGGCGTTTCGGACGAAGTGTCTTTTTTGCACGATACCAAACTAAGAATCAGGAACATGAACAGGAGGAGTATTGTTTGAGCTTTTATCATAGGTAATTTTCTTTTCATTAAACGAGCAGTCAATAAAAATAGTGCCTTTATAACAACTTAGACGAAGAAACTCTTCCTTACTTACAAGCAAATTAACACAGCCCGGTTTTAAAAAAAAATACCCAATAGCAATTGTTTTATCACATATTGTTCAAATATGCTAATTTTGCACGGTTTTGATCTTTAAAGAATAACATCAGATATGCAAATTACATCCAAAATAAGTGGCACGGGCAGTTACATTCCGACCATTATCAAAGATAATTCTGAATTTTTGCAGAACACTTTTTATGATGACAGGAAAACGCAACTCCCGCAAGGGAATGATGAGATCATACAAAAGTTTCTTGAGATCACAGGTATTGAATCAAGACGATATGCAAAAGAAGACATGTGTAATTCGGACATGGGAACAATTGCCGCACTACGTGCTCTGGAAGATGCCGGAATTGATGGTGAATCTATTGATCAGATCATTGTAGCCCATAATTTTGGCGATGTGTCCGTTCAAAATCAGCAATCAAATATATTGCCGAGTATTTCAGCACGTATCAAACACAACCTGAATATCCAGAATCCTTCCTGTGTTGCTTATGATATCATCTTCGGATGTCCCGGATGGATACAGGGAATCCTTCAGGCAGATGCCTACATTAAATCAGGAATGGCGAAAAATTGTCTGGTTATCGGAACCGAAACATTAAGTCGTGTTACTGATCCGCACGACAGAGATTCCATGATCTATTCAGATGGGGCAGGAGCCTGCGTGGTGTCGAAAAAAGAGACTGATGATGATTCCGGAATTCTGGCCTATGCTGCGGAAAGTTATACATTCAAGGAAGCATATTATTTACGCTACGGAACCAGTTATGGGCCCGATGCTGATGAGCTTCTGCTCAATATTAAAATGGACGGCCGGAAAATTTATGAATTTGCACTTAACCATGTCCCGCTGGCAATGAAAGCAGCTTTGGACGAGTCGGGTTGCGCTATCAGTGATGTTAAAAAAGTGCTGATCCACCAGGCCAACGAAAAAATGGACGATGCCATTATCAAGCGTTTTTTTAAACTTTATGGTATCAGAAAAGTTCCTGAAAACATGGTGCCCATGAGCATTGACGAGCTGGGAAACAGTTCGGTAGCTACCATTCCTACATTATGGGATCTGATACGCAGAGAAAAGTATAAAGGCCATACCATCGAACAAGGCGATGTGTTGCTTTTCGCCTCGGTAGGTTCGGGGATGAATATTAATGCTTTTGTTTACAAAGTTTAGGGGGCAAACAGGTTGCAGAGTAAAACTATTTTGAGAGCTTCACCTTAATAGCAGCCAAGCCTTTATGGCCTCTTTCTACTTCAAAGGTTACTAGATTGCCTTCTTTAATTTCTTCCAGCACATTGTTCACGTGTACGAAAATACTTTCTTTTGTTTCGAGGTCTTTGATAAAACCATAGCCCTTTGAGTCGTTAAAAAAAGAAACAATTCCTTTTCTGACGGGATCGAATTCTTCCTCAATTCGGGTAGGGGTTCCTATTTCGATATCTTCGAGCTTAATATCTTTTTTCTTTTTGGTGGGATCGGGAGGTTCTGTGGTCAGCATGCCATTTTCATCTACATAAGCAATCATGTCGTCCATGCTGCTTTTGCCGCTTTCCTTTTTTGCCAGCTTCTTCTTTTCCTTTTCTTTTCTCTTTTTCTCTTTCTTGTTCCTTACTTCTTTTTTGTTGAATGTTTCCTGCGATCGGCCCATAAATTTTATTTTATAAGTAATTATAATTTTGGCAAAGGTACGGTTTTATACTTTAATGGCTAAGATAAATGAAGCGTTCCGTGGGAATATCACTTTTGCATACCAAATTGCCTGCCAAATAAAAATTTCAGTTACTCATAAAACAAAGAAAACCACCCCGTTACGGAGTGGCTTCTGTAGGGCCCCCCACCCGATAGCTATCGGGGTGAACCTGGGACCATTTATTTATACCTTTCCAACAATTTAACAGCATTTTCCGGATATTTCTTTAAATTTCGATAATACATTTTGCTTTTCATTCTTTTTAAGTGTCTTTCAATTTTCATTGCCTGTTCCTTTGTTTCACATTCAATGGAATAGTATAACTCCCAGTCCTTTACTTTGGAAGTAAATTTTGTTTTACCATAATATTCCTTAAGATGGCTTTCCAATCGATCGGCGGGCTGTAAGGTTGTAGAACCAATGTAAAATCTGTCTAAAGCTTTGCTATATAATAAGTAACAATAATACATCTTAAAAAAGCCACCAACAATAAAGTTGATGGCTTGCTTTGGGTGAGTGGGCCCACCAGGACTTGAACCTGGGACCCCTTGATTATGAGTCAAGTGCTCTAACCAACTGAGCTATAGGCCCTTTTTTTGCCTATCCCTCCTTTGGTTGACTCAATCATGATCTACCTGATTATGAGTCACCCCGATAGCTATCGGGGCTAACCAACTGAGCTATAGGCCCGGCTTTACAAGCTGTACTTGCAAAAGCGGATGCAAAAATACAATTTTACTGCCAAAAAGCAATGAAACTACCGGATTTTTCATTAGCTTGCAGGCACAAAATGAGTTTGCGTTTGTATTAATTGAGACCTGATGAAAGAACAGAGTATAGAAACCATTATTTTTGATTTTGGCGGAGTGGTTATTGATATCGACCCGCAAATTACCGTAAAAAAACTACAGGAACTGGGCTTTGAAGATGTGAGCAAATTCCAAAGCAGTGAATTCATTGACGACATTGTCAGGAAATTTGAACGGGGTATTTTTACTCCTGAGGTGTTCAGAGAACGCATCAGGGCCTTCTTGGGAATGGATATTACCGACCAGCAACTGGATGATGCCTGGAACGCTCTTATTTACGACATTCCTGCAGAGCGGATTGAGATTTTGGAACAGGTGAAAGAGAATTATAAAATGTTGTTGTTGAGTAATTCCAACGAAATTCATTACGACCTCTATGTGCGTGATCTGCAACTTCGCTTTGGCTACCGTGAATTTGACGAGTTGTTCCACAAAGCTTATTTTTCCTTTGATACCCATTTAAGCAAACCCGATTCGGAAGCTTATGAGTTCATCATGTACCAGCATGATCTAAACCCGGCAAAGACTCTGTTTATTGATGATAATGAAGAAAATATTAAAACAGCCAAAAGACTGGGATTGAAGACTTATTTGCTAAAAAAACCGCAGCGTATAAGGGATATTTTTAAAAATGGCAGGTTAAAACCGGACCTGAAAATCAGTTAAGCATAAAACTCTTCGATTTCTGCCAGCACTTTGTGTACACCTTCCAGCGTATCTGTTTCCATTAGTTTTTGCCTGAACGGTTTAAAATGGGGATACCCTTTGAAGTAATTCCCCCAATGTTTTCTGATTTCCATAATGCCTCTTCGTTCACCCTTCCAGATACATGATCTTTCCAATTGTATTTTACTCACCCTGATACGTTCCTGGATATCCGGCGTTGGAGTTAATTCACCCGCTTCAAAATATTTTTTGATATCCCTGAAAATCCATGGATTACCGTAGACAGCCCTTCCTATCATCAATCCGTCCACACCGTAAGTATCTTTAAAATGTTTTGCCGTAACGGGGTCTGTTACATCCCCGTTTCCAAAAACAGGAATATGCATGCGCTGATTGTTTTTCACTTCACCAATCAACGTCCAGTCGGCAGGAATGCGCGGACGCTGGGTCCGTGTACGCCCATGGACGGTTATGGCTTTAATGCCTACATCCTGCAGGCGTTCGGCTATTTCCACGATCTCTTTGTGCTCTTCGTCGTAGCCAAGGCGTGTTTTTACTGTAACCGGCAGTTTTACCGCATTCACAACAGCTTCTGTCATCCGGATCATTTTAGGAATGTCGTTTAAAATGCCTGCACCGGCTCCTTTGGCTACCACTTTGCGTACCGGGCAGCCGTAATTAATGTCTATCAGGTCGGGGTTGGCCCGTTCGGCATATTGAGCCGCTTTTGTCATCGAATCAATATTGTGGCCAAAGATCTGAATACCTACGGGACGTTCAAATTCATCGAAATCAAGTTTTTTCACACTTTTATCGGCATCCCGTATCAAACCTTCGGAAGAAATGAATTCAGTAAACATCAGATCGGCTCCGAACAGTTTGCACACATACCTGAATGGCGGATCAGTTACATCCTCCATTGGTGCCAGTAATATGGGAAACTCCCCCAATTCTATATCTTCGATTTTTACCAATAGCTGGTTTTTATGAAAACACACAAAAATACTACAATTCCTCTGTATGAAATGATTTTGTTTATAGATATAAACTATAAAAACATTCTTAGATAGTGAACTTCTTCGCTTTACCATGAATTTTTTTCATCTTTGCTGTACAGAACTTAAATTGAAAATAATTTATGTTCATTTGCACGAGTATTTGATAAAAAGTACAAGCATGGCACGCATGGCATTTTTTGAGAACATTTCCACGGCCGGAAAAATCTTTCTGCTTTTAGGCTTGATTTTCTTATGTACCTTACTAACAGCATTTATAGGATTCCTGATAGGTAAATTATACCTGGGGGTGGATATGGCGATGCTCGGAAATTACATTGCTGAACCAAAAACCAGTGAAGCCATTGCTTTTACCAGGTTTTTCCAGTCGCTGAGTCAGGTTGGAACATTCATTCTTCCGGTTTTATTTTTTAGCTATCTGGTAAGCAGTAATCCGTTCTACTACCTGAAACTGGCTGACAAACCTAAAACAATCTCCCTGTCGGTATCTTTTCTTATCGTATTCACCATTTTACCTTTTATCAACTATCTCGAATATATTAACCAGCATTTTCATTTGCCTGATATGCTGGCCGGGATCGAAGAATGGATCAAAGAAAAAGAAGCAGCAGCAGCTTATTTAACAACGGTTATTATTAAAACAAAGACATTTCCCGGGCTTCTTATGAGTATATTAATAGCTGCTGTATTACCTGCGATAGGGGAGGAATTGCTTTTTCGCGGTGTTATCCTGAAACTTACCAACGACATAACAAAACATATTCACTGGGCTATTATTATATCCGCTGTTCTTTTCAGTGCTTTTCATTTGCAGTTTTATGGGTTCCTGCCGCGGTTTGCCCTGGGGCTGGTACTTGGTTATGTATTTGTTATAACCAACAACATCTGGGTTCCCATATTTTTACATTTTGTAAACAACGCATCGGCAATAATTGTGTTTAACCTGCATTACAACGGATACATTAAAACGTCTATGGAGGATTTCGGTGCCCTCGACAATCCGGTTTATGTTATCGGGAGTTTACTCATTACTCTTTGGATGATCTCGATTATTTACAATAAAGAACGGTTTTCCTTTAAATAAAAAAAGGGCTCATTTGAGCCCTCTTACTTCTTATGGAAATCAATAATTAACGACTCCTCCGCTCAACTTTTTTACGTGTTGAGTAATTAATCTTAAAAGCTCCTGATTTTCGCAGTTCCTGCTTCACATCGGTAACAATGCCCATTTTTGTATTACCATCTACTTTTAAGGATGTGGTGATAAATTTACGGTCTGCTTCGTCTCTGGCTTCTCGTTCTTTGGCAATAAATTCAGGGATATCGTCCACAGATGCAAAAACATCGTTTAACTGAATCCTGGATTTGGTTCCAAAAAGCTTGGTGTTCTTGGGTTCACCGATATAGATGAAACTTACAAGAGATTTTTTCTCGAGTTTCTGCACTTCCGTTGCTTCAGGCATCCTTTGTTTTACGCGAACTGTTACTTCACGCATCGTTGTAGATACCATAAAAAAGAACAGCAACATGAAAATAATATCCGGCAGCGAGGATGTATTGATCCCCGGCATACCTTTTCCTTTTTTCGTCTTGAATCTACTCATTTTACTTCCCTCCTATATCTTCAGGTTCCGCTTCAGAGATTCGTACAGGCACTAATTTATTAATAGCCTTAATTTTATTCTCATCAACCAGTTGACTATACTTTACGCCAAAAAGTTCAACTGATCTTTCGTCTTTCATTTCATTAAATGCGCGGGCGAGTTCGTTCTGAACTTTAATGTACATCTCATACGATGTACCCCTGTCGTTCTTCAATGAAATTACACCCTTGGATGCTGGAAACTCCTTACCTAACTCCTCAATAAATTTTGTGGTAATTTCAGGATAATCGGGGTTGTCGGGATGCAAAGCCATAAAATCCTTGGTCTTGTCCTTGAGCAATCTAACATCGCTCCTTTTACCGTCAACCATAAGCATGTCATGGCTGTTGACCAGGATTTTAAGGACGTTACGCTCTTTTACATCTACGTCTTCATCAGGGTTTTCGACTGGTGGTGGCAGCTTCCTGGTAATACCCGTATCTACGTCCATTGTTGTTGTAACAAGGAAAAAGATAAGCAGGAGGAAGGCGATGTCTGCCGTCGACCCGGCATTTATTTCTGGTGCTGCTCTTCTAGCCATAATTTTGTTATTTAAATATTTTAATAACTGAAGAATAAATAAGTGCTATAACGGCTAACCCGAATGCGATGTAAGTTGTGTAAAGCCCTACACCTACTCTTTGCGATCCGGCTTCAGTCAATCCGTATTTAACCGATTGTACTTCGGTTACGCTGTTATCTGCCATTGTATATGCAATAATTACAACAACCACGCCAACGGCAAGGCTGATCAGCAGTTTTTTAACGTTTTTAGGATTGATAATGAACCCGTAGATCGGGGAAATCACCGTAATAACAAAGGTAAGTGCCAGAAGAACACCTGCCCAGTTTAGAAACTGGACGAAGAATTTATTGTCCAGATCATCCAAAAGTACTGTCAGAGCCCTGCCCGAGTCGTATAACACGAAAAAAACAAGAGCAGAAACCACAGAAAGTGCCAGCAGGATAATCAGGACCCATCTTGTTATATTGGCAATACTATCTTTCATGATTTCTTATTTTTTTGCATGTTTGGCTAAAAGGTCAATAAAAGCAATGGAACTGTCTTCCATGTCATTGACAAGGCTCTCAATTTTTGAGATAATAAAGTTGTAAAAAATCTGCAAAATGATGGCTACGATCAAACCAAACACTGTGGTCAGCAACGCTACTTTAATACCATCGGCCACAACTGTTGGCGAGATATCACCAGCGGCAGCAATGTCGTCGAATGCCTGGATCATACCGATTACCGTACCCATAAACCCGAGCATCGGAGCAATAGAGATAAATAAGGAGATCCAGCTAACACCGCTTTCCAGCCTGCCGGTAACAACACTGCCGTAAGTAACAATGGCTTTCTCAACTTCTCCCATGCCGTCATCATAACGGTTGAGGCCTTCGCTGAAAATACTGGCAACAGGACCACGCGTATCGCGCACAACCTCCTTAGCTTCGTTAACTCCACCGGAATCTAATGCCGATTCAATATTTTTTAATAATTTCTTTGTATTTACCGAAGCCATGCTCAGATAAAGAATACGCTCAATGCTGATAGCAAGACCGAAGATCAGTGCAAGCAGAACGATACCCATAAATCCGGGACCACCTTCAATAAATTTTTCTTTTAGCACTTCGTGGAAAGTTTTCGTGGCTTCCGGTTCGTCAGCCACCACATCGGCTACTTCTACAGCAACATCCTCCTGAACAACTGCTGTGTCAGCGGTTTGTGCCTGTACAGTATCTCCTTCCTGTGCATAAACATTAACAGATAACGAAATTGTTACCAGTGCAATAATTGAAAAAAACGCGATTAATTTTTTCATGATCTTGAAAATTGATTTCCAAATTAAAAGTAAATTTACGAATTGACAAAGTTAAAAATTAATTTGATTTAACGAAAAATCATTTCCTTAAAAACTTTGTTTGCGGAGAGGGCGGGATTCGAACCCGCGATACCCTTTTGGGGTATACACGCTTTCCAGGCGTGCCTCTTAAGCCACTCGAGCACCTCTCCAAACCTTTAAAAAGGGGGGGCAAAAGTATAAAAATCTTGTAAAAACAGCTAATTAATCTCACCTCTTAATGGTTTTTCAATCAACTGGGCAACTTCATCACTGTTTTTTCCTTTTGCCAGCACATACATCAATTTGGCAAGAGCCGCCTCGGTGGTGATGTCTTTTCCACTGATAACACCGATATCTTTTAATGCCGTACTGGTTTCGTATTTGCCCTGATCCACAGTTCCGGCAAGACACTGCGATACATTTAATATAAGCAGTCCTTTTTCGATGGCAACTTTTAACGCCTTGATAAACCATTCCTCAACCGGGGCATTACCGCTTCCGAACGACTCCATAACCAAAGCTTTTAACCCGGGAATATGCAGCACGCTATGTACATATTCTTCCGATAATCCAGGAAATAATTTTAAAACCGCCACTTTTTTGTCCAGCTTTTTATGAGCCTTCAACCGTTTGAAGTTAGGTTTCAATATAACGGATTTGTTGTATTTGATGTACACACCTACTTCGGCCAAAACAGGATAGTTTGGTGAAACGAACGCATTAAAATTTTCAGCATTGTATTTTATTGCCCTGTTACCACGCATCAGATGATTTTCAAAATAAATGCACACTTCCGGTACAATCGGAGTGTTGTCTTCCCTGGCAGCTGCAATTTCAATAGCCGTTACAAAATTTTCACGCCCGTCGGTACGTAATTCACCCAGGGGTAATTGTGAACCCGTAAGAATGACCGGTTTATTCAGATTTTCCAGCATAAAACTTAAAGCCGAGGCAGTATAGGCCATCGTGTCGGAGCCATGCAGAATGACAAAACCGTCATATGCTTCGTAATTCTTCTCGATAATGGAAACAAGCGAAACCCATACCTCGGGATTCATGTTCGATGAATCGAGCAGCGGATCGAAGCAATGAAAATCAAGCTTGTAGTGAAACCGCTCCAGGGCAGGGATCTGTTCATACACTTTTTCAAAATTGAACGGTTTCAGTACGCCGGTTTCTTCATCCCTTATCATACCAATTGTCCCACCGGTATATATGATCAATATAGATGTCTCTTCTGTCATGATTATATGTTCAGTTTAAAAAGATTTGCTGCATTTGCTGTGGTAATTTCTGCTGTTTCCTCCAGGGTTAAATTTTTTATTTCAGCCAGCTTTTCGGCAATATGTACTACATATTTACTTTGATTCCGCTTTCCGCGATAGGGAACAGGTGTGAGAAACGGAGCATCGGTTTCGAGCACCAGAAATTCTAACGGGATATCTTTTACCACTTCCCGTAAATTGGCGTTTTTAAAAGTCAGTATTCCGCCAATGCCCATCTTAAACCCAAGGTTCATGATCTTTTTGGCTTGTTCCGGTGTTCCTGTAAAACAATGAAACACTCCGCTAAGGTCATCTGTATGTTCTTCATGTACTATCCTGTAAATCTCATCAAATGAATCGCGTGTATGTATAGATACCGGTAAGCGGTTTTCTTTAGCCAGCTGTAACTGACGGCGAAAAACATATTCCTGCTGTTCTTTGTAGGTATCATCCCAGTACAGGTCAATACCAATTTCACCGACGCCAATGTATTTCCCCGTTTTTAATTCATTTTCAACTACTTCCAGTTCCTTTTCAAAGCTGTTATCCACAGAAGTCGGATGCAGACCCATCATAGACAGGCAGTTTTCCGGAAATTGCCTGCTCAGCTCCATCTGTGCCTGATGGCTTTCACTGTCGATGCGCGGAAGCAACATATTCATAACGCCTGCGTCTACAGCTGACTGCACCACTTCGGTGCGGTCCTCATCAAACTCCTCAAGATAAAGATGTGTATGTGTATCTACTAAAATCATGTGGCAAAAATAAGCTAATTTTGTCAGGAAGAAATCTGACGAATATGGCTAAAATTTGTGTGTTTTGCGGCTCAAGTATGGGAGCGCGTGACGAATATAAAACCGCTGCCCGTGATCTGGCAAATTATCTTGCTGCCCATCATATGGAACTTGTATATGGGGGAGCTGATGTCGGCCTGATGAAAGTGTTGTCTGATACGGCACTCGCTCAGGGAGTTGATGTCATAGGTGTCATGCCGAAGCGACTTATCGAGAAAGAAGTTGCCCATCACAAGCTGACCGAGATGATCGTTGTGGAAACTATGGCCGAACGAAAAGATAAAATGGTTGAGTTATCAGATGGTTTTGTAGCGCTACCGGGCGGGTTTGGTACCTTCGACGAATTATCTGAAATATTAACGTTTAACCAGTTACGTATCAGTGATAAACCGCTGGGAATTTTAAATATTGCCGGCTATTTTGATGATCTGTTAAAGTTTTATGATCATGCTGTTGCCGAAGGATTTGTCCGTAAGGAACATCGGCAGAATCTAATTGTATCTGACAATATCCCGGATTTGATGCGGCAAATGAACCGCTATCAACCGCTTACTATGGGCAAATGGATCGAAGACATAAAAAATGAGAGCAATCACCTATAAAATCCAGCTATGCTTGTAATTGGTATCACCGGCACTTTGGGCTCCGGAAAAGGAACTATTGTAGAACATCTTGTAAAAAAACACGGATTCAGGCATTATTCAGTTAGGGAGTTTTTATTGCAGGAAATTGAAAAGCAAGGCTTGCCTCCCAACAGGGACAGCATGGTGAAAGTAGCTAACACATTACGTAAGCAGTATACTCCTTATTACATTGTAGCCGAACTTTTTGATCAGGCTGTGAATGAAGGAAAAGACGCTGTTATTGAAAGTATTCGGACACCGGGTGAGGTAGAATTCCTCAGACAACAGGAACATTTCCTGCTTATTGCCGTAGATGCCGATCCATACCTACGGTACCAACGGATTAAAAAACGAAAATCCGAAACCGACAACATTGATTTTGCCACTTTTATTGAAAATGAAAAACGTGAAATGACAGCCACCGATCCGAACAAGCAAAATCTGCAAAAATGCATCCAGATGGCGGATATTAAATTCTTAAATAACGGAGCAGTAAAAGACTTAACAAACCAGGTTGATGAAGCATTATTCGGAAACCGATAAAAGCAGTTTTCAGCGATCGAATGTCATTTTGTTATCGCTTACGCATCACCTGCATGATGTTTATTCATCTTTTCTGGCACCCCTTCGTCCATTACTTATCGAAAAGTTCGGCATTACGCTTGCGATGGCCTCTTTGTGGGATCTGTTTCAGCGAATTCCCTGGCTGCTTAACCCATTAATGGGTATGCTTGCCGAAAGAACCGCGGCACGCTATTTTGTAATTATCACTCCTGCCATTACAGCTGTATCTATGAGTTTGCTGGGAGTAGCTCCGTCATTTACGGTAGTCAGCATACTGCTTCTTGTCATGGGATTCAGCAGTGCGGCTTTTCATGTCCCTTCGCCGGTAATGGTCAAGAAATTATCGGGTAACTACACCGGAAAAGGGATGAGCTATTTTATGTTCGGTGGCGAAATGGCTCGCACCATCGGTCCGCTTGTGATTACCGGAGCAGTTTCGCTGTGGGGACTGGAAGGAACCTGGAAACTGATCCCGTTCGGTCTTCTGGCGTCACTGATTTTGTATTTCAAATTGCGGAATATTAAAATATCCACTGACCTGAAAAAAGAAGAAAAGAAACCGGGGTACTGGGCATCAACAAAGAAACTGATACCCTTTTTTCTTATCCTGATCGGCATCACTTTTTTCAGGGCGATTATGAAATCGGGGCTGACAGCCTTTTTACCTACCTATTTTTATACCGATAAAGGTGAAACCCTTTGGTTTGCCAATTCGGCGCTTGCTGTTTTTCAGCTGGCAGGAGCTGTCGGCACTTTTTTCTCCGGCACTATTTCCGATAAAATTGGCCGAAAAACATCTTTGCTGATCATTAGCATCGTTACACCATTTCTGATGGCTTTATTCGTTCAGTCAACCGGGGTGTGGAGTTTTATTTTCCTGTTGTTACTCGGGTTTTTCATGTTTGCTCCGGGGCCGGTGCTTATGGCCCTTGTTCAGGATGTTTCGAAAGACTTGCCGGTCTTCATGAACAGTCTGTACATGACAATTAGTTTCAGTACTTCGGCTATTTCGGTGGTTTTTGCCGGGCTTATGGGCGACTGGCTGGGGCTGGAACAGACTTACCTCATTTCGGCCATTATTGCCGTGGGGGCCATTCCTTGCGTGTTGTTGCTGAAATCGAAAAGAGAATAAAACTGCCTAAAACTGTTAAATAAAGACCCGTTTTTCTTCTTTAATCTTTATGGCAATATCAGTTTTTGTGTCTTTAAACCGGCATCATCACTAAGTACAAAAACATATAATCCTCTTTTGTAACCAAGGCCGCTTAAACGGCTTTTTTTACTGTCAAGAATTATCTCGTTCAGTTTCTCACCAAGGCCATTGTATATGGAAAGATCATATGTTTTTCCCTGTTCAAATTCTTCAATCTGAATAAAAAACTCCTTTAACACACTGTTGTATGCAACGCTAAAACCAACCTGATTGTTTGCAACAGTTTCATTGACTGCTACTGTTGAACTTGGATAAAAAACAAACACCATTTGCTCGTTAGGTGCCCCGTCAATCATACAACCACCATAAGGCCCGTCAAACTCAATCCATTGCCATGATGGCGCATTTTGATAATCATAAACACAAATTCCCCAATTGTCTTCAATATTCCAGAATCTTACCCCGGGCCCTTCATTGTATCCAAAAGAAAGATCACTAGTTTGACACGCACCATAATGCACCTCCAGGATATTCGATGATTCATAAATCCAAATCTGGAAATTAACAAAATCATCCGGGTCATCTCCTCCATGGTCAATGATACCTGCGTTTATCCATTGGATTTTCAAAATTCTTTCTCCGGGTTCACCTGTCAGCTCATAATCTATGGGAGATTCCGAAACATCTGTTCCACGATCAGATAATAACTTTCCTCCACCCCATTCATCAGCCCATATCCACAGCCTTGGCGAGTTATTTCCTACTAATGTAATACCAATTCCTGCATTGATAACAACCGTGCTGAAAACTCTTCCGGTTATTTCAACATCAAAGCCAATAGGAATGGCAAACTGATCATCCGGTCCCCAAACTTCCCCTTTATTCACCGATTCAGGATTTTGCAGTTCCAGGTAATATTCAGAACTAAAACCAAACAAATAAGGAGAATCCTGTGCACAGATAACTTGTGTAAAACCAATAAATAAAATCAGAGAGATGAACTTTTTTATAATCACTTTTTTACATTTTAAATGACAAAGGTATAATTATTAAAAAGGAATGGCAAATGACCTGGATATATCACAGAATGAGTAACATCATACTGTCCGTAAAGGATAATTGACAAAACCGCACATTTACTTGTTGTTTCATCACGGAATATCAAAAGATTATTATCCAAACAAAAGTTGAAGGTGCAAAGTAAAATGCTGTGCCCTTAAATTACTTTGTTTTCTTAAAAATCATAATCCCGCGTTCACCATCTGAACGTGTGTACCCCCTGTACATCCCCGCAGTGTTAAATGTTATAGCGATATTTCCGTCTTTATCCACTGCAATAACACCTCCATCGCCGCCCACATTTTTCAGCTTGCGCATGATTACCTCTTCGGTGGCTTCTTTTAAAGAAAAACCTTTGTATTTCATCAGGGCGGTGATGTCGTAGGTAACCACATAACGCATAAAATACTCTCCGTGGCCTGTGGCCGAAACCGCGCAGGTGTTGTTGTCGGCATAGGTACCAGCTCCGATGATGGGCGAGTCGCCTACCCTGCCTTTCATCTTATAGGTCATTCCCCCGGTGGAGGTTGCTGCTGCCAGATTTCCGTATTTATCTAATGCTACAGCTCCAACGGTTCCGTGTTTTTCCGCTTTTTCCTTCACTTTCAGATAATTTTCCCATCTGGATTCGGTAAAGAAATAAGATGAATCAGCCATTTCCAGTCCTTCTTTAAGCGCCAGCTCTTCTGCTCCTGCGCCTGCCAGCAAAACATGTGGAGTTTTTTCCATTACCGCCCGTGCTCCGAGGATCGGATTTTTAATGTGACGAACTCCGGTAACGGCACCTGCGTTCAAATCTTTTCCGTTCATAATGGAGGCATCCATTTCATTCACTCCTTCGGCAGTAAAAACAGCCCCTTTGCCTGCATTGAATAAAGGTGAATTTTCCATTACCAGGATTGCTTGTGTAACGGCATCCAGGCTACTGCCGCCAGTTTTCAAAACCTGTTCGCCTGCATCCAGAGCCTCGCCCAGTTTTTTCAGGTAGGCTTTTTCTTTTTCAGGCGTCATATTTTCTTTCAAAATTGTCCCGGCTCCTCCGTGGATCACCAGGACGTATTCAGGTCTGTTTTGAGCAACACAAGGATGTCCAAAGGAATTAATCAGAGTTAAAATCAGTAAAAGAACAGAAAATCTCAGTTTCATAATATTATTTTAAAAAGACCGTAAAAACCTGCCGGAAATCATATAAACCGAACATGTCGCCCGCTGTAAATAAAATAACGGCTACAATTACCCATTTGACAAATACAACGCCTCTTTTAACAGCCATGCGCGAAGCTATATAAGCACCCGCTACACCACCAACAGAAAGAATAAGTCCGTATTTCCAGTCAACCAGACCGTTCCATAAAAAGATCGCTAATGTAAACGGTGTATATATGAGAATAATAAGAACTTTAATGGCGTTGGCTTTTACCAGGTCAAACCCGGCACCCAGCACAATTCCCATTAGTAAAAAGTAACCGATTCCCATGTGGATAAATCCACCGTAAATGCCGATAAAGAAAAAAATGATATAGATTTTCCAATTCAGTGGTTTCTCTACAATTTCTGCCCTCCCGTAAATAAATTTCTGGGGTTTGTACAAGATAAACACCAACATAAAAATCATGATCACGCCTATGGCTTTCTCAAAAACATCTTCGTTGATATCCACAGCAATCCACGACCCTATCAGCGAGCCTAAAACAGCAGGAATAGACAAGTAGAGAGCTTTACGCATGGGTAACACCTTCTGTTGTTTAAAACTTGCCGCTGATGTAAGAGTTTGAATAGCAATGGTGATCCGGTTGGTGCCATTAGCCAGAGGTGCAGGCAGGCCCAGCATCATCAGTACCGATAGAGATACAATACTGCCGCCACCAGCCAGGGTATTAATAAATCCCAGTAAAAAACCGGCTACAATTAATATAATGATCTCACTCCAGGGCATCTGTTCAGGATTTTTTCGTGTTCGATGTCAGGTCGCCCAGATCTCTTTTTTTCAAGGCATCCCATCCCTGAGCTTTCAGGTCGAACACGTGGTTGTCAGTAGTTACAAGTTTTTCTCCTTCGGCTTTTTCGGTGATGTAACCAATGACTGTAATATCCTGACTGTCTTTGATCTTATCGTAATCATTTTGTTTGATTGTAAACAGCAATTCATAATCTTCGCCACCGTTAAGTGCCGCTACTGTCGGAACAATTCCGAACTCTCTGGCGGTATCATAAGTATCCTGATCAACAGGTATCTTCTCTTCGTAAATCAAACAGCCCTTATCCGAGGCTTTGCAAATATGCAATGCTTCCGAAGCCAGCCCATCGGAAATATCAATCATTGATGTGGGCACAATTTCTTCATCAGAAAATAATTTGACAAGATCTGTTCGCGCCTCAGGTTTTAATTGCCGTTCGAGAATATAATCATGATCAGAAAGATCAGGTTGCATGTCCGGGTTGGCCTGAAATGCTTTTTTCTCTCTTTCCAATATCAAGAGGCCCATATAGGCGGAACCGAGATCGCCGCTAACGCATAACAAATCGTTAACTCCTGCGCCACTCCGGTAAGTGATCTTATCTTTTTTAACTTCACCAATAACCGTCACTGAAATAAACAGACCCGATACACTGGATGTTGTATCACCACCCACGAAATCCACTTTATAAACGTCACAGGCCTTTTTGATGCCGGCATAAATCTCTTCCAATGCTTCTACCGTATATTTACTCGACACACTGATGCCCACAACAATTTGTTTCGGCACGCCGTTCATAGCAACTATATCGGAAAAATTGACTACGGCGGCTTTATACCCCAGGTGTTTTAAAGGCATATACATTAAATCGAAATGCACTCCTTCAATCAGCAGGTCTTTCGACACTAAAACCTGTGATCCTGAAGCAGGTTTTAATACGGCTGCATCATCGCCAATACCTTTTACTGTAGATTTATTAACTATAGGAATATTTTTTGTCAGGTGTTCTATCAGGCCGAACTCACCTAAGGAAGACAGTTCGGTTAATTTTGATCCGGATTCGCTCATCAGTCATATATTTTTTTGCTAAAATACGCTGTTATATTAAATAAAAACGGGCGCAAAAACTTATTTCTTTTACTTTTTTTCGGAATCATTTTTCTGTCATTTATAATTATTATATTTGCCCGCACAATTAAATACCTTAAAACATAGCTTTTTATGGAGAATAAAAAGGTTGGCCACATTGCACAAATCATCGGCCCTGTAGTTGATGTCGTTTTCGAAAGAGAAGAAGACCTGCCAAATATTTATGACGCACTTGAAATTACCCGAGATAACGGGGATAAACTAATTCTTGAGGTACAGCAAGCCATCGGAGAGAATACCGTTCGTACGGTAGCGATGGATGCCACTGACGGCTTAAGAAGAGGTACCGAGGTAATTGCCACGGGTTCTCCTATTTCAATGCCTGCCAGCGAGGAGATCAAAGGCCGTTTATTTAATGTTATCGGTAAAGCCATTGACGGTCTGGGTGATGTAGAGACTAAAAATCGTTATCCGATTCACCGTGAACCACCAAAATTTGACGAATTAACCACCCAAAAAGAAGTTCTTTATACCGGTATTAAAGTTATCGACCTGATCGAACCTTACGCCAAAGGTGGTAAAATCGGTTTGTTCGGCGGCGCCGGTGTTGGTAAGACAGTGATCATCATGGAGCTGATCAACAACATTGCCAAGTCATATGCCGGGCTTTCCGTATTTGGAGGTGTGGGTGAACGTACCCGTGAAGGAAATGACCTGCTTCGCGAGATGATCGAATCAGGCGTTATTAAATACGGTAAAGATTTTGTTGAAGACATGGAAAAAGGCGGGTGGGACCTGTCAAAAGTTGATCGTAAAGAATTAGCTAATTCGCAGGCCACGCTTGTTTTCGGTCAGATGAACGAACCTCCCGGAGCGCGTGCACGTGTAGCTCTTTCAGGATTGACACTGGCGGAGTATTTCCGCGATGGAGATGAAAAATCAGGGGGAAGGGATATTCTCTTTTTCATTGATAATATTTTCCGTTTTACACAGGCCGGTTCAGAAGTGTCTGCTCTGTTAGGACGAATGCCTTCGGCGGTTGGATACCAACCCACGCTGGCTACTGAGATGGGTATCATGCAGGAACGGATTACATCGACAAAACGGGGCTCCATTACATCAGTTCAGGCAGTTTATGTACCTGCCGATGACCTGACGGACCCGGCGCCTGCTACAACATTTGCCCACCTGGATGCCACTACGGTATTGAGCAGAAAAATTGCCGAGCTCGGTATTTATCCGGCTGTTGATCCGCTGGATTCAACATCCCGCATTCTTACCGTTGATGTAGTTGGAAAAGAACATTACGACACAGCAGAAAGGGTTAAAAGGCTACTGCAGCGTTATAAAGAATTGCAGGATATCATTGCCATCCTTGGTATGGACGAACTTTCAGAAGAAGACAAGCTGATCGTTCACCGTGCCAGAAGGGTTCAGCGGTTTCTGTCACAGCCATTCCACGTAGCCGAACAGTTTACCGGACTGAAAGGGACCGTTGTTTCCATAGAAGACACGATCAAAGGATTTAACATGATTATGGACGGTGAAGTGGATGAATATCCTGAGGCAGCCTTTAACCTTGTAGGTACTATCGACGAGGCGATTGAAAAAGGTAAAAAACTCCTTGAAGAAAGTAAATAGTTACTGAAACATGAATGTTGAAATAATAACACCTGACAAAACCATTTACAAGGGAGAAGCCGACCTGGTGCAACTCCCCGGTATTGACGGATCGTTTGAAATATTGAATAACCATGCACCGTTAATTTCGGCTCTGGCCCAGGGAAAGGTAAAGATAAAAAAAGGCGGGGCGGAAAATTTTTATGACATTAACGGAGGAGTTATCGAGGTGCTCGATAACAAAGTACTTATTCTGGCAGAATAACCAACAAACAATAAATCAGAATTTAAAAACCCCGATACTCTTGTGCCGGGGTTTTATATTTTGCAAACGTGCCTGAAAATCCTATTTTCCCACACCCACAGATGCCGGAAGTGAAAGGTGTGCCTGTACCAGCTTCCATTCGCCGTCCATCTTTTCCAGAACACCTGTAAAGCGTAGTCCCTCATAACTTTGTGCTTTATCGCTATAAACAAAATTATAGTTCAGCGTTTCAGCAAACCAGGCTGTATTGCCGGTACAATTCAGTTTGATGAACTGATCGGAAGCTGAAATGTAGGTGTCGGTTATGTGACTGAATTGTTCTTTAATTGCATTTTTTATATTTATCCATCCCATAAGCCGTTCGTCCGAATCCGTACCATATAAAATAATGTCCGCATTCGGGGCCCATATTTCCTGAATCAATTCAAAATTCTGGGTTTCGTTGGCAACAATATATTTATCCAGCACATTTTCTATCGCTAAGGTTTCGTCCATCAGGCTAAACTCCTTATTACAGTTTGAGCATGAAGACATAACGACAAGTATAACCAAGACCAAAAACACGAATAAATTTTTCATGGTGTTAAAAATTAAAGATTATAATATTAAATTGGTTGATGTGAAGATACAATAAATTTAAAAGAAGTTCAACAATTTAAAACTAAATTACTCCGGCGATCTTATGAAAGTGATAATAAATCAAAAAGATATGAGAAAAAGAAATTAAAAACTTTTTTCTATTTCAGCATTTATTTGTATCATTGCAACCAATTTTTAAACCACACTTTACCATCGTAAATGAGTGATAAATCAGCAGTTATAAAGAGGTTACCTTTTTTGGGATTACTTTTATTATTTGTCTTTTTCGTACCGTCATCCTTTTTTGGTCAGCATGAGGAAGAAGTTCATTTAATGACCGGGAAAGAACATCAGGAAGTTGAAGAAGAAGAATTCAAAGCCGGAGAGATGATCATCGAACATATTACGGATGCTTATGAGTGGCATCTTATTACAGTTGGCGATCATCATTATAGTATTTATCTTCCTGTTATTCTGTATGACGAAGGCGAATGGCATGTGTTTATGTCGTCGAAGTTCCATCACGGACATGATACCTATATGGGTTATTTCATTTCCAAAAATGATATGAACTCCGGTAAAATCGTAAAGCTCGATGGTAATGGAAACGAAATACGCCCAACACTTGATATTTCATTTACAAAAAATGTACTGGCTATTTTGATGGTCATGATCCTGATGATTGTTGTGTTTATTTCTATTGCCAAATCTTACGAAAAACGGAAAGATCATGCCCCGAAAGGACTGCAGTCGTTTATGGAACCACTGATTCTTTTCATTCGCGATGATGTGGCCAAAGCTTCCATTGGTGAAAAAAGATATGAAAGGTATGTACCATTTTTACTTACTATCTTTTTCTTTATTTTATTTAATAACCTGCTTGGAATTGTACCCTTTTTCCCGGGTGGAGCGAATATAACTGGCAACATTGGGGTAACGGGTGTACTGGCAGTATTTGTTTTTATCATCACAACCGTTAGCGGAAATAAAAACTACTGGACACATATTATCAACGCTCCCGGGGTGCCCTGGTGGCTTAAACTGCCGATACCGCTGATGCCAATCGTTGAGATCATGGGGTTGTTTACCAAACCGTTTGTCCTGATGGTCCGTCTTTTTGCGAACATCAGCGCCGGGCATATCATCATTCTTGGTTTTATCAGCCTGATTTTTATTTTCGGCAAAATGAGTCTTGGCCTCGGTTATGGAGTTTCGGTAGTATCTGTAGGATTTTCCATTTTTATGAATTTCCTCGAACTGCTGGTAGCCTTCATCCAGGCTTATGTATTTACGTTGCTTTCGGCCCTGTATTTTGGCATGGCTACCGAAGAAGCACATCATTAAATGAATCCATTAATAACTAAATAATAACTTAAAACTATGGAACTTTTAGCAATTTTATTACAGGCTGTAGCAGACCTGGCCCCTTATGCAAAAATGGGTGCCGGTATGGGTGCTGGTATCGCTGCTATCGGAGCCGGTATTGGCATTGGCCAGATCGGTAAAGGAGCTGTTGAAGCTATTGCACGTCAGCCTGAAGCTGTTGGCGACATTCGGTCAAACATGATCGTTGCCGCTGCGCTTATTGAAGGTGTTGCCTTCTTTGCTATCGTTGTTTGTTTGCTGATCGTATTCTTGTAAACAGCTGCGGTAAAAACCAATGCACTTCAGCGGTTGGCTGCAGTGCATTGGTTCAATTAATTTGTAAATAAAAAAACAATATATTATGTCGTTAATCAATCCGGGGTTTGGTCTTGTTATCTGGATGACCATCGCATTTCTTGTCGTGCTTTTTGTGCTTAAAAAGTATGCATGGAAACCTATCATGAATGCGTTAAAAGAACGTGAAGATTCTATTGAAGAGGCATTGCGTGCTGCTGACAGGACAAAGGAAGAGATGAAAGATATGAAGCTGGATAACGAAAAACTGTTGCGGGAAGCTAAAGATGAACGTGATGCTATTCTGCGCGAAGCGCGTAAGGTGAAAGATAAAATTATTGAAGAAGCTAAAGCGCAGGCTGGTATAGAAGCATCCAATATTGTAGAAAGCGCCAAGGAAAGGATCGAAAATGAAAAGAAAGCGGCCCTGACAGAAATTAAAAACACGATTGCTGTTTATTCTATTGAGATTTCAGAGAAAATTTTAAGGGAAGAGTTAAAAGACAAGAAGAAACAGGAAAGTTATATCCAGAAGTTACTTAAAGAAACAAGTTTAAACTAAGCAGAGGAGAACGAAGATGAAATCTTCATTATTGGCAAAACGGTACGCACAGGCACTCTTTGACCTTGCAGTTGAAACCAAGCAACTGGAAGACATCGCTAAAGATATGCTGCTGATTAACTCAGTCCTTGACGAAAGCCGGGAACTGAGAAGAGTTTTGGATAACCCTGTTCTTGACGATTATAAAAAAGTACGGATTCTGGACAGCCTGTTTGGTAAAAAGATCAAAGAGCTGACATTAAAATTCCTCCATCTGATTGTAAAAAAAGGGCGCGAAGGCATTTTAACACAAACCTGTAAAGCCTTTGATGTGATTTATAAGGACTACATGAATATCTTGCCTGTAACACTCACTATTGCTTCGGAAATAGACGAAAAAACAAAAAAGGAAATATTAGAAAAACTGGCACCGTTAACAGATAAAAAACTGGAAGTAACCGAAATAATTGACCCGGAAATTATTGGCGGGTTCAAGCTTAATTTCGAAGATTATCAATACAACAACAGCGTAAAAGCTCAGTTGCAGCGGTTGGCAAAAGTGTTTTCTGACAACCCCTATGTAAGTAAAATTTAAACAAAAAGAAATAAAAGTATATGGCAGACATTAAACCGGCAGAAGTATCAGCCATCCTGAGAAAAGAACTAGCAGGTTTTGAATCGGAATCGGTACTGGAAGAAATTGGAACGGTTTTGCAGATAGGTGATGGTACCGCCCGTATTTACGGTATGACCAATGCAGAAGCCAACGAATTAGTCGAATTTGAAAAAACAGGACTGAAAGGAATTGTCCTGAATCTCGAAGAGGATAATGTAGGTGTTGTCTTGCTTGGTGAAGTTGAAGACATCAACGAAGGTGACAAAGTTCGCCGCACCGGTAAGATAGCTTCCATTAATGTGGGAGAAGGTTTGCTGGGTCGTGTTATCAATACACTGGGCGAGCCTTTAGACGGAAAAGGTGAAATTAAAGGGAAAACTTATGAGATGCCCCTCGAACGCAAAGCTCCGGGAGTTATCTACCGTCAGCCGGTAAATGAGCCGTTGCAAACAGGTATCAAAGCCGTGGATGCGATGATCCCAATTGGACGGGGCCAGCGTGAGCTGATCATTGGTGACCGCCAGACGGGAAAAACAGCCATTGCTGTGGATACCATCATTAACCAGAAAGAATTCTACGAAAAAGGAGAGCCGGTTTACTGTATTTATGTAGCATCTGGTCAGAAAGGCTCTACGGTAGCTAACATCCAGAAAACACTGGAAGACCATGGAGCTATGGCTTATACGGTGATCGTTATAGCCACGGCGTCTGACCCGGCTGCCATGCAATTTTATGCTCCTTTTGCCGGTGCTGCCATAGGTGAGTTTTTCCGCGATACTGGTCGTCCGGCCCTTGTAATTTATGACGACCTTTCAAAGCAGGCCGTAGCATATCGTGAAGTATCCCTTCTGCTGCGTCGTCCTCCCGGTCGTGAAGCTTATCCGGGTGATGTATTCTACCTTCACTCACGTCTGCTGGAAAGAGCTGCAAAAATCATCGAATCGGATAAAATTGCCCGGAACATGAATGACATGCCCGAAAGCATTAAAGATATGGTGAAGGGTGGTGGTTCATTAACGGCACTTCCCATCATCGAAACACAGGCCGGCGATGTTTCAGCATACATCCCAACCAACGTTATTTCCATTACCGACGGGCAGATATTTCTGGAGAGCAACCTTTTTAACGCAGGCATCCGTCCTGCCATTAACGTAGGTATTTCCGTGTCGAGAGTTGGGGGTAATGCCCAGATAAAATCGATGAAGAAAGTGGCCGGTACGCTGAAACTGGACCAGGCGCAGTACCGTGAGCTGGAAGCTTTTGCTAAATTTGGCTCCGACCTCGACCCGGCGACAATGGCCACCCTCGAAAAAGGTAAAAGAAATGTGGAAATACTGAAACAGGATCAGTATTCACCAATGACCGTGGAACACCAGATCGCTATCATTTTCTGTGGGACACAAAACCTGTTGAAAGATGTTCCGGTGCGAAGCATTTCTGATTTCGAAATTGAATATTTGCATTACCTTGATATGCATCATGCCGAAGCACTAAAAACGCTTAAAGAAGGTAAATTGACAGATGAAGTGATCGAAATCATGACGAAAGCGGCTAAAGATATTGCCCATAAATACAAAGAGTAACCAGTAATTTAACACATGGCCAATTTAAAGGAAGTACGTGTACGGATAGCCTCGGTAAAATCAACCAGGCAGATTACCAGCGCTATGAAAATGGTGGCAGCCTCCAAACTGCGGAGAGCACAGAATGCTGTCCTGGGGATGAGGCCTTATGCCCTGAAGTTACAGGAAATTATGGAGAACCTCAGTAGTGGTCTTGATGGTTCGGAAGAAGGTGTTTATGCGCAAGACCGGGGCAGCCATAATGTTTTATTGGTACCCGTTACGTCAAACCGTGGACTGTGCGGCGCTTTTAATGCCAACATTATAAAGGAAACCATTAATTACATCCATAACGAATTAAGTGCACAATATAAGGCCGGTAATGTTGATCTTTATTGTATCGGAAAAAAAGGTACCGACATTTTTAAATCGAGAGGATATAAAATAGCAGAGATCAATACACAGATTTTTGATGATCTGACTTTTGATAATTCGGTGAAGATATCCGAAGAACTGATGGAATCATTTATTAACCGTAAATACGATAAGATCATCCTGATATACAACCGGTTTAAAAATGCAGCAGTCCAGGTCCTTCAGGTAGAACAATTCCTGCCGATTTCAAAAACCGAACCGGTGCAAACCAGTGAAAAAACCGAAGTTAAGGCCAATTACATTTTTGAACCCAATAAGGAAGAAATACTGGAAGCTTTGGTGCCAAAATCAATTAAAGTACAATTGTACAAAGCATTGGCTGATAGCTTTGCCGCCGAACACGGCGCGCGTATGACAGCTATGCATCAGGCTACGGAAAATGCCGACGCATTGATCAAAGACCTGAACTTATCATACAACAAAGCCCGCCAGGCAGCTATTACAAGTGAGATCCTTGAAATCGTTAGCGGAGCCGAAGCATTGAAGGGATAGTTCATCGCTTAAGATACAGGAAAACGCATACCAATTTGTTATGCGTTTTTTTATTTCTTTACCTTTGCAATTCAAAATTCAAAAACCTGAAAAAGATGAACCAAAAAGTCGAAAACGCTTTAAATGAGCAAATAAGAAAAGAAGAATATTCGTCTCGTCTGTACCTGGCTATGGCTATCTGGTGCGAAGCAAATGGTTATCCGGGAGCAGCCACTTTCCTGTATGAACATGCCGATGAAGAACGGATGCATATGTTAAAACTGGTACATTATGTGAATGACCGTGGCGGACAGGCCAAACTATTGGAAGTGGAAGTTCCCCCGCTAAATTATGCTTCGTTGACGGAAATTTTTACCGAAATCCTGAAACATGAAAAATTCATTACCGAGTCAATTAACAGTGTTTATGAAATAACCCTCAACGAAAAAGATTATACGACGGCCAACTTCCTGCAATGGTTCATTACCGAGCAGATTGAAGAAGAAAGTCTGTTCAGCACTATCCTTGATAAAATGAAACTGATTGGTGGCGATAAGGCTGGTATGTTCCACATGGATAAAGAGCTGGAGGGGATGGCAGCCGGTACAGGTGAAAGTGCTTAAACAAAATTAACATAAAATATAACCGGGCTTTAAATCAGCGCGAATATTTCGCGTCTGTTTCTTATTTCCCCGCTTCAAGCGTCCCGCTTGAAGCACAGCCAATACTTCCCGGTAATCAACTTTTGTATTTCGTTTCACAACTTAACTTTTTAAAAAGAAACTTCTATTTTCCTTTTCTTAAACGACACATCTTCATCCGCCGGACAAAATCGTTGTTTAAATAAAATGTCTGAATTTGTGTTGTCGTATCGGCGTCGGCTAATATTTCTTTAATGGATTTGATATTTTTTTAAGAAAACATCTTATACCTCCTTGCCCAGTAATATACCAGATAAAAGTCTGCTTTTTCATTAATAAGCGGTTTTGCCATGGTTTCCATATTCCGGTAATCCCGAAGTGTTTGTTGCAAATGATTAACCGTGTCTAACGGCAAAAATTTAGAATTCATGCCCGAAAAGAAATCAGTCCGAGGGAAGAGAGCAGGAATTTCCGGTTTGCTTACCTTTGTAAATAATACGGTCGCCCTTCTTGTTATAAACAAGCATCTTGTCGGCAAACCGGAAGTTTATTTGCGTACTGTCGGGATAAGTTAGCTTCTCTTCCGGCATGTATAAATATGCATCACCGGGTGTTTTTCCGTTTTTAACACAAAATTTATTCAATTCATCCACTGTTTCCAAGCGGACATCCCTTACACCTGTAATAGTTTTTTAAATAGGGCTGCAACCCATTAGCCACAATATCAGGAAACTACCTGCATATAAAAACTTTTATTTTGGGTTAAGCTTGTTTTCATCCTTCTTCAAAAGCTTATTAATCATCTCATATGCATTGTTTACAACTACCAATCGGGACATAATCAGGTTCCCTCTATAATAAACACGTCCGTTTTTGTCAATGATTATCAAAGTAGGAACGGTATTAAACTGAAATGTGTTTTTGATGTCGTTCCTGTTTTCAAACGTAGTAAATAAATTGGGGAAAGAATAACCGAGTGCTTTTGTTTTTTCTTTGATTTGTTCGTCCGTTTCATTTTTAAGTGCCAGATTTACAGCATATATTCTGATATGTTCATTGTTTTTAAAGGATTCATACAGCTTTTCAAACTCAGGGAATTTTTTGTAACAACTCCCACAACTCGTACTCCAGAAGTCCAGGACAACAACTTTCCCCCGCAAATCTTTCAGCCGGACAGTTGAATCATTTATGTCCGTAAATTTTATATCAGGCAGATTATCCCCGGGCAGCACAACCTTTTCGCTTGTTTTATTTAACGTAAAAGCCAGCCAGTTAGGCATTCCAATGTAGCCTCCTACTGCTATCAAACCTACTACGAATACACTAATCGTGTACTTTTTTATAGTGAGAGTTTTTGTATTGAATTTTTCATGCAAAAACATACCGAGCGGTAGTACTAAAAGTGGAATAAAAGCAATTGGATAGACATGTGAAAAACCCTTTATCAATACAAAAGTTGAATAAACGCCTATAAAAGGTAACAACAAGAAAAGTGCATATAAATATTTATTGATGTGCCATCTTTTATCAAAAAACAACCCGCTCAGAAAGAACAAACTCCCTACTATAAAAAACTGATTCAGCCAGTTTAAAACACCCGATAACAAAGAAACTCCGTTTATAACAATTACTACCAGCAGAAAGATAATGCTGCTTTTATTTTTCATTTTTACTTAATGTTATTCAATCCCCAATGCCTTGAAAAAACACAAGGCATTGAGGTAATAATTATTTGAAATTCCTATTAGACGAGAAAACTTCAATATTTGATAATAAATTTAGTTAACCACTACCGGTGAATATTAAATATTAATTTCAATCATCATAAAAAAGTTTACATTTTCCATCACAATCATATGTCCAAAGTGTACCACAACCAAGGTGTGATGTTGTACAATTATCTGCATGTAAAACACACTTTTGATGATACCCCTGTCCGGAAACATCGCACCAGTCCGAAGTTGTGCTACAAGAACAATTACCATCAGCAGCTCGATTTCCTTTCTATTTTGTCATTTTATATTCTATTAACTTATTTGATTTAGTATTTAAATCAAGAGTCCCTATTATTGAAAACACGAATTCTTCTGTCCACCCGAGATTATTTACACTTGTTGCTATCCAGTCTAATAAAATATCTTCAAGCTTGGCTCTAAACACTGAGTTACTTAAACTATCATAATCAAACCACTCAATTTGCATTTTATTTTTAAGATCATTTATTTGCCTGTATTCTTCTAAATCCCAATTAAGCTTCAGTGTTTCCTCAAATTTGTTTTTCCAACATTTTAATCTTTTTTCCGGAGTCATTGCTCTGAATATTGCTTTTTGATACTCTAAATCATACTTCAAAAAGTCTTCCCTGTCTATATTCTTAATTTGATCATAATTGTTAATTACATAATTGTTTATTTCCTCATTACAACTATAAAATTGATCTTCATCTTTTTGACAAGAAACAATAAAAAAAACTCCTATTAGTGAAATTAATAAATATTTTTTCATTTCTCAAATATTTGAATACCCCTACTCTCTCCAAGCTTTTCGGGAACCGCTTACCCATATTATACGGAACGGGAATTATCCTTGGTTTGATTTCGGTGTGTCCTTCACCGGATTGCACAAATTACCCGGTAATCTGATCAGCCAAAGTTTAAAATGAGTTATCTTTGCCGGCATACCTCCTTTCTTTGTTTAGGATTCATATATGGTTGTATGGTCATATACAATTTAAGGGGGTTTTTATTTTAGTTAATCCAATTGAAATATAAACGGAAAATTTTTAGGAAGTTCCGTTTTTTTCATTATTCACAATAATCTGGTTTTCAAATGTAAAAAAAAAAAAAACGATTGAAAAAGCCAACCTCTATAATTTATATTATTTACAAATAAGCTTTGGGGCCTTTTCACAAAATCGCAGGCAGGTTCACAGTTCTGCCTGCCGAAACAAAGGAAAGTGAGTCCTTTGTAAAATTTATTCTTCTATTTCTGTAGCTAGTTTTTGATACCATTCTTTGCCAAATTTCCTTTCTAGAGGCTCTTTCAGATATTTGTAAAGAAGAGTTCCGTCTTTTCTGCCTTTAATAATAGCCGGAGCACATACCGACCATTTATGATAATTGATGGCCGTAAACTCACCTACCTTGCTTAAACGAACGGGATATAAATGACAAGATATCGGTTTTTGAAACGGGATTTCCTTGTTCAGCCAGGCCTTTTCGATGGCACAAAAGCTGATACCGTCTTCAAAATAAACAAAAGCACATTCCCTGTTATTCACCAAAGGAGTAACATACTCCCCGTCGGCATCATAATCAAATACTCCCGATTTCTCAATAATTTCTCTACCCGTTTCCCTCATGTAAGGTTTGATAAAATCAATATAGTCTTCCAGAATAGAGATCTCTTCTTCTTCCAGGGGTGCGCCGGCATCACCTTCCACACAGCAATCACCGTGACAGGCTTTCAGGTCGCAGGAAAACAATGCGTCTTTAAGATCATCGGAAACCAATACCTTATCAATTTGTAACATGCGGCAAAAGTAGAAAGTATTTGTTATCATTTCCCGGCATTTGTCCATTCTTTGAATACGATCAGGCGAACAAAAAAGATGCCGGTATAAAGTCAGATAAAAGGCAATACGGGCAATTAAGTAATCGTTGATCCGGTTGCCTGTAATTTATTAATTTCACCGGAAAAATAATCTCTGAAAAATGATTCATTTAACATTCGATTACAGCAAGGCTCTGGATTTCGTTTCGGAAGCCGATATCAAAAGATACCAGGAAGAAATTGACCGGCATTATGGAGCACTTTATCATAAGACGGGCAAAGGAAATGATTTTCTCGGATGGATCGATCTGCCGGATCAACTACATGCCCATCTGCTGGATAAAATAGAAAAAGTGGCTGCAGACTTGAGAAAAAAATCGGAAATTTTTGTCGTGGTAGGTATCGGAGGATCTTATCTGGGTGCACGCGCTGTTATTGAAGCATTGAACAATCACTTTGCTCAATTAAAAAATAATGAGGATGCTCCGGTCATTTTATATGCCGGACAGAACATCAGCGAGGATTACCTGCATGATTTGCTGGAGGTGCTGAATGAGAAAGATTACTCCTTAACGGTTATTTCTAAATCGGGAACTACCACGGAACCTGCTCTTGCTTTCAGGATATTGAGAAATCATCTTGAAAATAAATACGGTGTGGAAGAAGCACGTAAGCGAATCGTTGCGATAACGGATAAGGAGAAAGGTGCCTTAAAACAGCTGGCCGATGAAGAAGGTTATGAAACGTTTGTTGTACCTGATGACGTAGGCGGAAGGTATTCGGTGCTGACACCTGTAGGTTTATTGCCCGTTGCTGTGGCCGGTTATGATATCAGGGCTTTGCTGGACGGAGCGAAACGGATGAAAACCCATGTTGAAAAAGATTATTCGATAGCAACGAATCCTGTTTCGGCTTATGCAGCTGTGCGGAATGAACTTTACCGCAAGGAAAAAACAACGGAAATTATGGTAAACTACGAACCGCGTTTGTTTTATATTACCGAATGGTGGAAACAACTTTACGGCGAAAGCGAAGGAAAAGAGCATAAAGGAATCTTTCCGGCGGGGGTGAGTTTTACTACTGATTTACACTCAATGGGACAATATATTCAGGATGGGCTGCGGAATATTTTTGAAACTATTATTTCCGTCGAGTTACCCGACAATGAATTACAAGTGCCGGCGGACAAAAAGAACCTGGACAAACTCAACTACATTGCCGGCATGCCCATCCATGAGGTAAACCGTCAGGCAGAACTCGGAACAACCCTGGCACATCTGGATGGCGGCGTGCCGAATCTCAGAATCACCATTCCGCGGGTTAATGAAGAAATGATGGGTGAGTTGATCTATTTCTTTGAGATGGCTTGTGCGCTCAGCGGGTACATTCTGGATGTCAATCCGTTTGATCAGCCAGGAGTGGAAGCTTACAAAAAAAACATGTTCGCCCTGTTGGGCAAGCCCGGATTTGAGGAAGAGACCGAAGAAATAAAAAAACGCCTGAGTTAAACATGAAACGCTTTTCTTTTACCATTGTTATTGCATTCGTGTTGTTATTGCAGGCTTGTTACCGTCCCGCCCCGAAAGAATCCATGCTTGATTTGCAAGCACTGGCCGGAAGTTGGTCGTCGCAGCAGGTGCAGTTTTTTGAGATGTGGGAAGTAACATCCGATACATTGATGGAAGGACTCGGGTACAGCATGAAAGGGGCCGACACAGTTTTTAAAGAAGCATTAAAATTCTTTTGTAAAAAAGAAAGCGTGTTTCTTGCAGTGAAGCAAGGCGACGAAAGCAACTATACATTATTCAAACTGATCGAAGCGGGGAGATCCAGGTGGGTATTTGAAAATAAGATGAACGAATATCCGAATATCATCATTTATGACCTTTCGGACAATGAACTGGTAGCTTCCATAATGAACAGTAAAGGCCATAAAAAAATTGAATTCAAAATGAAACGACAATGAAATTTCTGGAATTGATAACTATAAGACAAAGCGATCGAAAATATCTGGACCGGCCTGTGGAAAAAGAAAAGATCGAGCGCTGCCTTGAAGCAGCCCGGCTGGCACCTTCGGCAAGCAATTCGCAGCCATGGTCGTTTATTGTTGTGGATGAACCGGTATTAAAAGACAAAGTGGCCCGGAAAACCTTTGGCCCGGTCAAGACATTTAACAAGTTCGTTCCTCAGGCACCTGTAATCATCGTCATCGTTATGGAAAAGCCCAAAATAATCACCGAGGTAGGAGGCAGAATCAAAAAAAAGGAATACCCATTAATGGATATCGGAATTACTGCCGAACATTTCTGCCTTCAGGCAACGGAAGAAGGATTAGGAACCTGTATGCTGGGATGGTTTGACGAACTGGCGGTAAAAGAATTGCTCCATGTTCCTGAAAGTAAAACCGTTCCCCTGCTAATAACTTTGGGTTATACGCCGGATGATTACAAAACACGGAAAAAGATCCGTAAATCTTTTAGCAAGCTCGTAAAATGGAACAGCTATTAAACAGCAGAAAAAGGATTACAATTCGTCCACAAGCTTTTCGATAACCAGTGGAAAATGGGCATATTCCAATTCGTGGATTCTTGATGCCAGACTTTCGGGAGTATCATCTTTCTTCACCAGGCACGTAGCCTGAAAAATGATATTTCCTTCATCGTAATGCTCATTTACGTAATGAATGGTAATACCCGATTGAGTTTCTTTATTGGCAAGAACAGCCTCATGCACATGATGCCCGAACATTCCTTTACCACCGTATTTGGGTAATAAAGCCGGATGGATGTTGACGATACGTCCCGGAAAAGCTTGTACAACAGATGTAGGTATAAGCCACAGGAATCCTGCAAGAACAATAAAATCAATATGATGATCTTCCAGTATCTTATCGATTTTATCCGAATGATAAAACTCATCTCTCGTAAAAATAAAGCACGGTACATCGAATTTTTGTGCCCGGGCAATAACACCCGCTTCGGGGTTATTGGTTAAAACAAGTTGAACGTTTACGGCATCATTTGCCGAGAAATAATCCATGATCCGTTCGGCATTTGTACCGTTGCCCGAAGCAAAAATGGCGATGTTTTTCATCAGAGATAAAAAATATTGGTGAATTTGTTTTTTCAAAAATAGAAATAATCACATTAAAGGATTATATAATCCGGTTATTTTAAGGAACTTGCGCAAAGGCCTGTGATTGAAATATTTAAAATCTTAAAAAATCAAAATATTTATATTTTTATTGTTTTTTATGCCATTAATGACTTTCTTTGCAACAGTTTAACCAATAAAAAATTTGATATATGTCAGACGTTCGTTCAAAAGTTGTCAGCATCATTGTAGATAAACTTGGTGTTGAAGAAAGTGAAGTTACAAATGAAGCTAGTTTCACCAATGACTTAGGTGCTGATTCACTTGATACTGTTGAATTGATTATGGAATTTGAAAAAGAATTCAATCTTTCAATTCCGGACGAAGAAGCGGAAAAAATCGAAACCGTGGGTGACGCCGTTACTTACATTGAAGGTCACCAGTAGTAAACCATTTAATATATGGAGTTAAAGAGAGTAGTTGTTACAGGAATAGGTGCAATTACTCCGATTGGCAATAACGTCAATGATTTGTGGGACGCACTTGTTAATGGAGTAAGTGGGACTACCAGAATAACTTTATTTGACACCGAAAAGTTTAAAACAAAAATCGCGTGTGAAGTAAAGAATTATGATGGACGGGAGTTCTTCGACCGGAAAGAGTTGCGGAAACACGACAGGTATGCCCAGCTGGGAATGGTTGCTGCTACTGAAGCAGTATCAGATTCAGGTCTTGACAAGGGTTCTTTCGACGGTAATAAAATCGGCGTGATCTGGGCATCCGGAATTGGCGGCATCAGAACATTCCGTGATGAAGTTGTCGGCTTTGCCAGAGGAGATGGTACCCCCCGTTACAATCCTTTCTTTATTCCGAAAATGATTGCCGATATAGTGGCCGGTCACATTTCCATCAAATATGGATTCAGAGGACCGAATTTCGCTACCGTTTCGGCATGCGCCTCTTCGGCTAATGCTTTGGCGGATGCGTTTAACTACATCAGACTCGGAAAAGCGATAGCTTTTGTAACCGGAGGTTCGGAAGCAGCCATTACCGAAGAAGGTGTGGGAGGGTTCAATGCCATGTATGCCATATCTACACGTAACGACGATCCGAAAACCGCATCGCGGCCTTTTGATAAAGACCGTGACGGATTTGTAATTGGTGAAGGCGGCGGCGGAGTTGTTTTTGAAGAGCTGGAACATGCTCTTGCCAGAGGAGCTCACATATATGCTGAAGTTGCCGGAGCAGGTCTTTCAGGCGATGGATATCATATGACAGCACCTCATCCGGAAGGCGACGGAGCTTACCGGTGTATGGAAGCAGCTCTTGAAGATGCCGGTTTGTCGATTTACGATATTGACCACATCAATACACACGGAACATCAACACCTGTCGGTGATGTTGTAGAGCCTAAAGCTATTGTTAATCTCTTTAAAGACCATGCTTATAAGATTAACATCAATTCCACTAAATCGATGACAGGTCACCTGCTTGGTGGCGCCGGTGTAGTTGAGACAATTGCTACAGTATTAGCAGTTAAAAATGATGTGGTACCGCCTACAATAAACCATTTTACTGATGATCCGCAAATTGACAACAACCTTAATTTTACTTTCCATAAAGCAGTTAAAAGAACAATAAACGCCGCATTGAGTAATACATTTGGTTTTGGCGGTCATAATGCATCGATTATCATTAAAAAGTTTGTGAAATAAACCCCTTGTTTTGCTGACTTTTAATTACATCAAATCCTTCTTCTCTGCTGATAAAGATTTGTTTATTGCCGTAAAGAATATTTTCGGTTTCTATCCCAGAAATATTAATTTATATAAGCTGGCCTTAAGGCATAAATCGGCTACGGCTAAAAAAATTAACGGACTTAAAATCAATAATGAGCGACTGGAATATCTGGGAGATGCCATTTTAAGTGCGATTGTTGCCGATTACCTCTTCAGACGGTTTCCTTATAAAGATGAGGGTTTTCTGACGCAAATGCGTTCAAAAATAGTCAGCCGGACCTCCCTGAACAGATTGTCACTAAAACTTGGTCTTCAGAAACTGGTGGTTTCGGTAGATATGCAATCAAGCCAGCCAAAATCAGCGGGTGGTGATGCTTTTGAAGCATTTATAGGAGCCGTTTTTCTGGATAAGGGCTATAATTTTACAAAAAAGATCATTTTAAACCGCATCATCGGTGTACACTTTGACGTGGAACAACTGGTGGAAGAAGAGGTAAGTTACAAAAGTCGTATTATCGAGTGGTCGCAAAAACAGAAAAAAGATATTCAATTCAGAGTAGTTAATCAGGTAGGCGAAAAGAACAAGCGACAATATGTAGTTTCGTTATTGATTGACAATAAAGTTATTGCCACTTCGCAAGACTATTCCATCAAAGGTGCCGAACGGCTGGTAGCTGAAAAAGCATGGCAAAAAATTGAAGAACCGGAGAAGGAATAACCATTCCCTTTTAATTTTCTGAGAAACTATCCGGAGTACGGGCATGCTTAGCGCATTGTTTTGTAATTTTGATCCATGGCGAAAAAACTACGTCTTAAAATAGATTATTTTGACGAATACCACCTGTTGGCCATTGCCAGTCACATGAAAGATTACCGGATGGCAT